>Ga0224501_10000013_pt1 | contig 215464 bp, 210 predicted proteins | sample SF_Oct11_sed_USG_4_FD_169105 | JGI IMG/M metagenome (GOLD analysis project Ga0224501, IMG submission 169105) | Sediment microbial communities from San Francisco Bay, California, United States - SF_Oct11_sed_USGS_8_1 | ecosystem: Environmental > Aquatic > Marine > Sediment | place: USA...
ATTATTCAAGATAGAGAACCAACAATATCAAGAAATATATTAAATTTTTTGCCTTTTCGTATAGACCATTATTTTGAAAATATTCCAATCGCTTCAGGGGGGTACCATCCTATTAACTCTCCCTATATTATCAGTTCTTTTTAAACCATTTTATTATAATTGACCTTAAAGCTTCTTTAGAAATAGGTTTTGTCATAAAATCATCCATACCCACATTAATACATTTCTTTTTATCTTCTTCTAATGCTTGTCCTGTAAGAGCAATTATAGGAATATGTTTTTGGCTTATTTTTTCTTTTTCTCTTATTTCAATTGTTGTTTCATATCCGTCTTTTTCGGGCATTTGGCAATCCATAAGAATTAAATCGAAGTCTTTACTTTCAAGCGCTTTTAAGACTTCCTGCCCATTGCTGGCGACATCTACGTGGTATCCCATTTTTTGTATCATTAAAGCGGCAATTTTTTGGTTGGTAAGATCATCTTCTGCAAGCAATATTCTCTTTTTGTTAAAATAATCATCTTCAAATATATTAAACTGAGAAACTAAAATATTTTCTCGTTCTGGTTCTAGTTCTAAAACTTTTAATAATGATGAATAAAGCCTGCTGGCTATTATGGGCCGTGAAATATAACCATGAAAACCCGCTTTTTTTATCTCTTCAGTTTCTATTCTTATTACAAAATCTGAAAGCCAAATTAATTTTAAATTTTGCAGATCTATCTCGTTTTTCACTCTTTGAGCAAAGCTGAACGCATGTCCATCTGTACCATCAATAACAACAACTGAAAAAGGTTTATTTTCTGCATGAGCTTTCTTCAAGAGCTCTATGGCTTCGTGATTATCACTGGCCCTAGATACAATAAGTTCCTTTGTTGTTAAAGGTGTACAAAGGGCGTTAAATATTTTTTCTTTTTTACAAACTATTAAAACCCTTATATCTTTAAAACTATATTTCAAATCTGGATTTCTTGCAATCGTTGGTTCATAGGGAAGCGAAAATCTAAATATACTGCCTTTGCCTTTTACGCTAGAAACTGTTAACTCGCCATCCATTAATTCAACTAATTTTTTAGAAATTGCCAGCCCTAATCCTGTACCGCCAAATTTTCTTGTTGTAGAATCATCTTCCTGAACAAAAGAATTAAATATATCATCTACTTTTTTCTCATCAATACCAATACCGGTATCCATAATTTCAAATAAAAGTCTGAGATTATTTTGATTTTTTTTCTGAAGGGAAAGCCGAAGACACACTTCGCCTTTTTCGGTAAACTTTATCGCGTTGCCGGTTAAATTATATAAAACCTGCCTTATTCGAACAGGATCGCCCTTTACGCGTATAGATACCTCTGAGCTTATAAGACAAATTATTTCTACTTTTTTCTCATAGGCAGATTTAGCGTACATATCGGCCGTATCTTCAATCATTTTATGAATATTAAAATCAATTTTTTCAATATTCATCTGCTGAGAAATTATTTTTGAAAAATCTAAAATATCATTTATAACACGCATTAAAATATCGCCAGACTGGTTAGCCATAGATAAATAATTTTTTTGTTCGGCTGTTAAAGGCGTATCTTCAAGAAGTTGTATCATGCCTAAAATTCCGTTCATAGGGGTTCTTATTTCATGACTCATATTGGCTAAAAAACGGGTTTTTGCCTGATCTGCGTTTTCTGCCGCTTCTTTGGCCTTAAGAAGGGCTTCTTCTCTTTTTCTGGTTTCTTTTTCTGCTTTTTCTCTGGAGTTTTTAATAAGATTTTCTATTTTACCTAAATAAATAAAAAATATTACAAAAAGAAAAATAAATCCCGCGAAAGTAAATAATAGAGAATTTGTAATTCGGGTTTTCAGCACATTAATTTGACCGGTCATGTTATTAAAAATCATCATCTCACCGACAACTTTGCCCGAGACTTCTTTTAAAAGAATATCAGCTGAATAATATATTGTAGAATTAATTGACCAGTTTTCATGTATTTGAATATCATTTTCTTCGTGAATAGACTTATCATGAAAATTAGAAAGATAGTCGGCTAATCCTAACGGTATTTCATCGAGGGTAGAATCTATAATTACAATATCTTTAAATTCATCCCAATTGCCTTTTTTGCCGGTTATACCCAGGCCTTCTTCCCATTTATTACGTTCTAAATTTTTTTTTTCAATTATAAAAATAAAATCAGAACCAACCAATGATTGCAACTTAGGCGTAATATGATCAATTTCTTCACCAAGTTCAATATACCCTATGAGCTTATTATTAACAACCCATGGTTTTACCACTCTTAAAGTAAATGTTCCATACGGACCAAGTTCAATACCATAGCTTACTAAACCTGTAAAGGCCGCTTCTTTCATCGTATGTCTATTAATAATATCAGAATGTTTTTCTTTATTATGAACTCTTAAAAAAACACGTTTCTCTAAATCCATAAAGTAAAAATGCGTGGTTCTATATTTTTTTCTAAACTCAAGAAAAAAAGGCAGACTTTCATAATACAGGTTATTTCTATCTTTTTGTTTAAAATAATTTATAAGATTTTTATTTTTTTCAATACTCTCTAAAAGAGCCTGCAGCAATAAAGCATCGTTTTTTATTTCAAAATCAAAATGGAACCTCGCGTTTTTTAGTTTCGATATGATACTATCTTTCATATCATCTTTTTCATGGTGATATAAATCAAACGTAAATAACCATATTGTAAAAAGAGAAATAATAGTAATGGGCAACAGTACCCTAACTCTTAAATATTCACTTTTAAATTTATTATTTATATGATTATTCATTTATCTTGTACTTGTTTCTTGTAATAGTCTATAACAAGTCAAGTTAAATTATATCTTCATAAACGGCAAATTTTATAAGCTCTGCCGCTGTATTTAAGCCTAATTTTTCCATAATTCTGTATCTGTGAGTTTCTACGGTTCTTTGGCTTATATCAAGTTCACGCGCTACCTGCCTGCTTGTCATCCCCTGCGCCACAAGTTTAATAATTTCTATTTCTCTTTTAGTTAAATTTTCTTTTGTATTTTTTGTTACATTCTCATTTTGATAATCATCTAAAATAGTCGGAACAATTTTTTGAGAAATATGTTTTTTACCTTTTTGTATGGCTTTTATCGCCGTTAAAAGACTATCGTGAACCTCGGTTTTTAAAAGATAGCCGTCTATACCTTTCGCCATAATTTTTTTAATATATGTTTTTTGATCGTGTGTTGTTAAAACAAGAATTTTCATTAAAGGATAATTTTTTTTTATTATTTCTGCTGTTTCTATACCATCCATTTTAGGCATTGAAATATCAAGTATAGTCATATCGCATTTATTTTTTCTTAAATAGACAAGAAGATCTTCGCCATTTGAAAACTCTTCAGTTACAACTAAACTCTCGTCTTTCTCTATAAGATTTCTCAAACCCAGCCTGAAGATAGGATGATCGTCAGCTAAGATTATTTTATATTTTTCTTTGGGGGATGATGACACTTATTTTGGTCCCTTTGTTTTTATTTGAAGAAATATCAAGATTACAGCCGGCTATTTTTGCCCTCTCTTTCATTATATAAAGACCCATGCCCGAACTAATTAATTTTTTTTCACTTTGAGTTTTATGAATACCCCTGCCATTATCTTCTATATTCAATAAAAATTTATCTTCTTCGTGCTTAAGCAAAATTTTCACTTTACTGGCATTTGAATGCTTAAGTACATTTGTTAAAGATTCCTGAATTATTCTATATATGTTATTTTCCCACCTTTCGCTAAATAACAAATCTATACCTTGTATTTTAGTTTCAACAGATATACCTTTTTTAGCCGCTATCTGGCCTGTCAATTGCATTATCGCTCTTTCAAGTCCTAAATTTTTATATCCTATGGGGCTTAATTTTTTTGCTATTCCTGAAACCTTAAGGGCCAGCTTATCTATCTCTTTTAATATCTGATTAAATTGAGATATATCTATATTTTGAATATTTTTCTCTAACAAATGCTGTAAATTCATTTTCAATAAAGCCAAAGACTGGCCAAAGTCATCGTGAATTTCCATTGCTATGGCCGCCGTGTTTTTTTCTTCTATATCTATTATTTTTCGCGAAAGACTTTCAGTTTCTTTTTGATATTTAACTTTTTCTGTTACATCATGAAAAATATTTACCATAGATATTGAACCTCTTAAATTAAGCGGCACTGATATTATATCATAAGTCATTCCGTTTAAAGCTATTGCGTCGTACCTTACCGATTTTTTCTTTTTTAATACATCATCTTTCAAGCAAAATTCACATGGTTCTTCTTTTTGCATTAGCGCCTCGTAGCATAACCTGCTTTTTGCCTTTTTCATTTTTCTATTTATTACCGCATTAGAAAATTGAATTAAATAATTTTCATCAATAACACAAATACCTTCATTTGTTTTCGAAAGCCCTTCTATAATTGTACCAAGCCTTTCTTCAGCTTCGTGGGCAATTGTTTTTATTTCTTTTAGATTTTTTTCTGCCTCTTCTTTTTCAAAAGCTTTTGAAATAATTTGCCCTATAACATAAAGAAGCGCGTAATCTTTTTTTTGAAGAATACCGTTTACGCCTTTTTTTTCAGCAAAGCCCAAAAAGCCATGTATATTTTTATTTACTACCAGCGGCACAAAGAAAATATTATCAAATTTATTTTTTCTTAAAAAATTCTTCTCAACATCAGATATTTTTTTATCTTTTTCTGATATTTGAAAATTTTTCATCTCACGGAGATTTTTTTTAATAAATGTATATTTATGAATATCTATTTTCTTGTATTCTTTTGAAAACAAACAAATATCCCGCCTGCAGCACTCACTGTATAAATAAAATTCATTACTCAAAGAGGTTTTTTTATATAAAAACAAACATTGAAAAGACGAAAATTCTAATATTTTTGTTAAAGATTCATGAATTTTATTTTTGATGTCTTTAACTTCTATATTAATAAAATCAGATGAAATTTTTAAAATAAGTTTTTCAAGTTCAATTTGAAAAGACAACTGGGTTTCTAATTGAATAAATTTTGTGATTTCATTGCCTAATATATAGGCTTTATCATTTTTTTCATCTTCTACCAGCGCTATTTTTATTTCATAAAACCTTCCGCCTGCGCTTTCTTGATAAGATAAACTTTGTTTTGTTTTAAAAACCTGAATTAGTTTTGTTTTTAAATAACCTATTGCGTTAGATGTAGATATTTCATCAATGGTTTTGCCTAATAAATCATTTTTATTTTTATGAATTAAGTTACAAAATTTTTTATTGGCATCTATAATGTTAAAATTCTTATCAATTAATAGAATAATTGCATCAAAATTGTTAAAAAGAACCTGATTTAAATTTTTTAAGTCACGCATTTGTACCTTAAAAATAAATTAGAGGATATAGATGTATCAATAAACCAATAAACGGTTTACATTATTTGTATTATTAATTTCGTTATTACATACTTTTCAAATGATTCATTAATTTAATAGAAAGCCTCTTCATTTTATGTAAGTATTGAACAATACATGTTCCTCTTTTTATTTTATTTGTTTATTTGTTTATATATACGTATATATAATAAAGTACACATTTTATCAATTATTTTTATTCATTATAAACTTTTTTAATACAATATTTATGTGTTTCTTTTTTCACCATATATTTTAAGTACTATTGACATCCCTTCATTGGGTTTTGAATAGATAGATAAAGTACCATTTATGAGTTTGGCGCGTTCTTTCATAACAGAAAGGCCCATGCCTCTTTTGGAATCTTTAGATTCAAGCTCATCTAAATTAAAGCCTATGCCGTCGTCTTTAATAGAAAAAAGCAAATTTGCGCCATCTACGTCGCATGAAACAATAACCTTACGCGCTTTAGAATGTTTTAGTATGTTTGTAAAAGCTTCCTGCACTATTCTATAAACATGAATATTCCATCTATCTATAAAATATTTTTCTACACAGTCAATATTATAATTTATCATTATACCGCTTTTCTTTTGAATTTTTTCAAATATCTCTTCTAAGGCATTTTTTAATCCCAGTTTTTGTAAAAAGACAGGGCTTATTTTTCTTGAAAGCTGAGATACCATTTTAGCCAATTCGTCAAATAAATTTAATACTTCGGTATATTTATCTTCTTTATAAACCGCACTGTCAATTTCAGAAATAAACGACTGAAGATATAATTTTAATAAAGCGACATGCTGTCCCAAGCTGTCATGAACCTCTCTTGACAAAACCGCTGAATATTCTTCCTGAAGATTTATTATGCGAAGAGTTAGGTTTTCAATCTCTTTTTGTTTTTTTATATTTTCTGTAATATCTCTTGCCGTAAGAAGATAACCCATTTTGTTTTCTTTTTCATTTTTTATGGGCGAAACAATACAGTCAACTATTCTTTCTTTACCGTCTTTGGGCCTTTCTACCATAAAAGAGATTTCTTTATCAATACCCGTACCAAGAATACTTTTTGTTTTTTCTATATCTGCCGGTAAGGTACCCCCCATTTCTTGAAGCTTAAAAACTGGTACATTTAACATTTTTTCTCTGCTTACATTTGTAATTCTTTCTGCTTCTTTATTCGCGTATTTTATTAAAAATTTGCTATCAATGGCTATAAAAGCGGTATTAGAAGCAGAAGATAAAATGCTATTTAAAAAAGCTGTTTTTTCGGCTGCTTCGGCTTCTGCTTTTTTCTTGTCGTTAATATCTACTAATACAACCAGATGCCCTATAGGCTTACCGGCTTTATTTTTAATTAAAGAAACGCTGGTATTGCCCCATACAATTTTTTTTTTCTTTGTTATATATTTTTTATCGCGGCTATAAGCTGTTATTTCGCCTTTCTTCATTTTGTTTAATAAATCAATATCGTTCTTAATTTCATCGGGATGTGTAACATCTTTAATTCCTTTTTTCATCATTTCTTTAACTGTGTATTCTAAAAAATAAGCAAAACGCGTGTTCACTTTTAAAGCCCTGCCTTCAGAATTGGCAAACAACATTCCTACCGAAGCCTGAGCAAACGCGGCCTGAAGGCGAATTTCTGTTTCATCAAGAATTTCTTGAGTTTTTTTTCTTATGGCTTCGTTTCGTATTGTCTTAACGGCAAAACTTAAATTTTTTGATATTTCTCTTAAAAAATCAATTTCTGTTTTATCATACGCGTCTTCTTCTGAAGAATATATATTTAACGAGCCAATTGTTTTCCCTTCATAATTTATGGGCAAAGCAATATTAGAGCGATAACCTCTTTTTTCAGCTTCTTTTCTCCACAAATTAAAATTTTTATTATTTTCATACGATCTAACAACCACCGTACTGCCTGTTCTAATAGCGGTACCTGTAGGTCCCTGGCCCCGTTCAGAATTATCCCAATAAATATTAACAAGTTTTAAATATCCTTCTTCATGCCCCGCGAAGGCAATAGGTTTAACTGTTTTCTTTTTATTATTTTGGGCGATACCTACCCATGCCATTCTATATCCGCCGGTATTTATTATTATTTCACAGATTTTTTTATATAAAGAAATTTCATTTTTTTCATATATTATCGCTTCATTAATTTTACTAATGGTTTCACGAACTCTATATTCTCTTTCTAATTTTATTTTATTTTGTTTTCTTTCAAAAGCGGCGGCAAATATTTTTGCCAATAAAGCTAACAAAGTAAAATCATCTGAATCTATGCTTATATTTGGTTTTTTACTTTTAAATAATATGAATCCGCATAATTTTTCATCTAAATACATAGGCACTAAAAAAATATCTTTTCTAATTAAAGATTTTTTTTTGCCGGTATATTCTTTTTGATTATTAGCGTTTATGGTATGTACTTCTTTAAAATTTGCTGCCTTGCTTTGCAAATCTATAAATTCGTCTTTTGTGATAATTTCTGGCGTTATACTAAAGTTCCATGTGTATATTTTTGAAAAAGCTTCTTTTTTTTCTTGATAATAATAAACAACGGCGTTAGAAAACCCCGCGAAATCGGCGCCAAGCTCTAAAGCGTATTTTGCTTCTTTGTCAATTTTATCTACAGGTGAAAAAATTAATTGAGATGAAATTTCAAGAAGTATTCTTTCAAACTCACCTCTAAACTGGTTTTTTATGTCAAGCTCTACTCTACTGGTAATGTCGCGGGATAAAATAATATAGTTTATTATTTTTTTTCGGCTGTTAAGTACAGGAGTAATTATAACATCGCTCCATCTGCGTTCATAAAAAGACTCGTACCTTATTGATTTTTTTTCTTTTTTAACTTTATTTAGCTGATTTAATCTTTGCTCTAAAGTTTTTCCTGTAAATATTTCATTAACATTTTTGCCTATTATCTCTTTTTCTTTTTTATTTAATATTTTTAAAAGAGAACGGCTAACCTGTACATGATTAAAATTTTCATCCAATACTACAAAAATTTGATCAGGTATATTTGAAAAAATATTTAATAGATTTTCATTGAGTATTTCAAGTTTTTTCATTTCAGCTATATATCTATCAATAAAAATGATGTCTTATTAATATTATAAAATTACAATTATATATTTATGTATCTTCAGTCAATATATTTTTAACCTTTTTTATGACGAAAATTGGGCTCATTAAAAAACCTTAAAAAGCATATAAATTATTTTATATCAACTAAAACTACGAAGTTTTACTTACAAAATTGTCGTAAAATTCACGTATTGACTTTTTATTTTTTCTGTGTATTATTTAGCACATAACATTAAAGAATTTATGCAAAAAACTGAAAATAAAATTTATAAAATAATTATTGCCGATGACCATCAATTGTTCCGCGAGGGCATCAAAAAATTAATTTATAACAAACCAAATTTAGAAGTCTCTGGCGAAGCCTCTGACGGCAAAGAACTCATTGACCTCTTAAGAAATACCGCCTGTGATCTTATACTGCTTGATTTATCTATGCCAAACATAAACGGCCTAGCGGCTTTAGATATTATTAAAAAAAAGTATCCAAGCTTAAAAATAATTATAGTTACCATGTACCATGAAAATGGATTTTTTGATCAAACAATAGAAAAAGGCGCCGACGGCTTTATGCTTAAAACCCAAATGTTTTCTAAACTTACAGAAGCCGTAGAAATAATCATGAACGGCGGCCATTATTATGACGCTTTGTCTATTAACCATGATTTAGATGATGAAAAAATGGATAATAAAATTTTACAAAACAATATTAATTATTTTAATAACACTTTTGAAAGAGACGTTACCAGCGCTATAAAAGATAACGAATTTAATGTTTATTACCAGCCAATTCTCTCTACATCAACTAATAAAATTACAGGCGTAGAGGCTTTAATGCGCTGGTACAAAAATGGTCAAATACTTTCACCGCAAGATTTTATAGAAAGAATAGAAAAAACAAAACAAATAATTGAAATAGGTAAAGTAATTTTAGAAAAATCTCTTACACAGGTTAAAAAATGGCACGATATGGGTTATTCTAATTTATCTGTCTCGGTAAATTTTTCGTCAGTTCAATTTCAAAGTCCCCATATTGTTAAAAACATAAAAGATGCTCTAGAAAGAACAAACCTTTGTCCCAAAAAATTAAGAATTGAAATTACCGAAACCTTGGCAATGCAAAACCTAAACTTTACCAAAAAGATATTAGGCGAATTAAGAAATCTGGGTGTTACTATTTTGTTAGACGATTTTGGATGCGGTCATTCTTCTTTAAGATATTTACAGCATTTTCCCGTGCATGGTCTTAAAATAGACAGGTCTTTTATTGAAAGCATAGACACCAACGAAGTAAACCGTTCTTTAACCGAAGGCATAATTACTATAGCTAAACAATTAAAATTAAAAACCGTTGCCGAAGGCGTAGAAAACGAAAAACAACTTAAAGTAATAAAAGATAAAAAATGCGAAGAATACCAGGGGTTTTATTTTTCAAAACCTCTTTCGGCAGAAGAATTTGAAACCATGCTAACAGAGGCATGATGAGACATAATGACTTTATTTATAATAAAAATACGAAGTTTTACTTACAAAAATATCGTAAAATTCACGTATTGACGGTTTATTTTTTTTATGATATAAATAAGTAAATAATATAAAAAAGGGAATAAAAAAATGGGTAAAATAATAACTATAGCCAATCAAAAAGGCGGCGTTGGTAAAACAACAACAGCTTTAACACTTGGTTTATGCTTGAGCCAAAACCAAAAAAAAGTATTACTGCTAGATTTAGACCCCAGCGCGTCTTTAAGCATGCAGTTTGTTTTTAATAAAAACGAAACCCGAAAAACAATTTCAGACTTTATTAAAACAGAAAACACTAACTTTGAAACTATATTTAATGAATATATTATTAAAACAAATTATGATAATTTATGGCTCATGCAGTCTCATGAGAGACTTTATAAAATTGAAAAAAACCTGAGCAAAGGCAATAAAATACGCGGATTTTTATTAAAAAATAAATTATCAGAAATTAAAAATAAATTTGACTATATTATTATTGATACTTCGCCTACTTTTGGATCATTGCTAATAAACGCCCTTGTTTCAAGCTCTTTGGCAATAATTCCCATACAAAATGAATTTTCTGTTTTTCATGGATTAAATTTATTTATATCTACAATTGAAAAAATAAAAAATAGCCTTGAAAAAGATTTTGAATACAAACTTCTTCTTACCATGTATGATAAAAATATAGACGACGGTGAATTATACCGCCGCAAAATACAAGGCGCTTTTGAAGATATCATGTTTAAAACAGTCATTGACTATGACTCTACCATTAAAGCGGCCAGCAACTCGGGAGAATGTCTTTTAACTTTTGCCGCCGATTCTGCCGGCGCGAAACAATATAAAAGTTTTTCAGAAGAAATAGAAGAAGCAGAAATGGTAACCATAGGCGGTTAAAATAAAAAAAGGAGATCGAAAAATGCAAACAACACTAGAAAAAGAAACAGTAAAAGATGAAAGCAGACTTGATAAAATGATAGGATTCGTTGCCGATAAGATCGGTAAAAAAGTTCCCGAGGTAAGTAAAGTAAACATAAAAAAAGAAATACATTTACCAAAAGAAGCAGCTTTCTTTGAAGCTAAAAATGAGAATGAAAACAATAAAAAATTAAAAGATCAAAATGAAAATATATTAAAAGAAGCAATAACATCTGAACCTTTAAATGCGCCCTCTGAAGATTACAGCGATATTGAAGATGACGACTTCAAAGTATCTTCTTCATACAGCAGTGAAACAAATGATGCCGAAGGCTTTTTCTTAAGCGACCTTGGCGGCATGCACAATATGACAGATGAAGAAGAAACTGACGATTTTGTTTTTATAGGTTTTAAAATGAAAAACGAAGAATACGCTCTTAATGTTCTTCAAGTAAAAGAAATCACAAACATGCCCCAAATTGCCAAAATGCCCAATACGCCTGATTTTATTGAAGGCGTTATAGAATTAAGAGATAACTTTTTACCCGTTTTAGATTTAAGAAAAAGATTTCAAATGGGTAAAGCCGAGTTAAACAGCGAATCAAAAATAATAATTATCGATTCGGGTAAAAAAGAAATAGGACTTATAGTAGAATCTGTCACAGAGGTTGTAAGAGCAGATAATCAATTTGTTGAAAAAGCGCCGGGAATGGTTTCAGGCATAGAAAAGAAATATATTTCGGGCCTATTAAACCAAAACGGTAAAACCACCGTACTCTTAGACCTCGAGAAAATTTTATCGGCCCAAGAGCTTGCCAAGCTAATAGAACTAGAAAATGCCGAAAAAGAAAAGATTGAGATAAGTCAAAACAAGCAAGAAAAAAATCTTACAGAAACTCAAAACCAAAAGCCCGCCCCAAAGGGCGGGCTTCTTATTGAGGCATAAATTAAAATAAACAAAACAAAAGGAGATAAAAATATGTTTAGTTTCAAAAATATAAAAATAAGACCAAAATTATTAGCGCTATTTTTAATAGTAGGGCTTTTACCTTTGGCAGGTATAGGAATTTACAGCGTAAAGTTGGCCAATGACGCTATTTTTAAAAACGCGTTTAACCAGTTAGAGGCCATAAAGCAGATTAAGAAAAACCAAATTACGTCTTTTTTTAACGAAAGAAAAGGCGATATTGTGGTTCTTTCTTCAAACGAAGAAGTGATAAATGCTCTTAATAATATGAGTGCAGCGTTTTCGAAAGAAAATAATAAAATAAACGGCCCAAAATATAAAGAAGCAGAAAAAGAACACGGCCCGTGGCTTCAAAAATACCAGAAAGAATACGGTTACTATGATGTTTTCTTAATGGACCTAAAAGGTAATGTTATTTATACAAATTCGAAAGAAAGCGATTTAGGCGAAAATTTAATTCACGGCAAATTAAAATCAAGCGGCCTCGCGAAAGTATTTAATATGGCCATAAAAGAAGGCTTTGGCTTTGACGATTTTGAACCTTACGCGCCTTCTAACGGCGAACCGGCATCCTTTATAGCGCATCTTGCCGAAAGAAACGGCAAAGCCGAGGGTGTTGTGGGACTTCAAGTTTCTCTAAAGGCCATAAACAATATTATGCAAGAAAGAACCGGTATGGGTAATACAGGCGAAACATATCTTGTAGGACCCAATAAACGCATGAGATCAGATTCTTACCTTGACCCTAAGGGTCACAGTGTAAATGCCTCATTTGCCGGTACAATAGAAAAAAACGGCGTAGATACCGAGGCCAGCAGCGAAGCTTTAGCGGGTAAAGCCGACAAAAAAATTGTCATAGATTATAACGGCAACCCTGTTTTATCGGCATACGCGCCCTTAAATATATTTGAAAAAGTAACATGGGCCATCATGGCAGAAATTGACGAAGCCGAAGTAAAACTGCCCATTGACGCATTGAATCTTTCAATTATTATTTTCGCGGTAATCATAGCAGGTATCGTAGCATTCATTGCTTTTGTTACAGCAGGCGGCATTGCCAAGCCAATTCAAAAAGGTGTAAAATCGCTTGAAAAAATAGCTGACGGTGATCTTTCAGAAAATATTGAAGCTAAAACGCAGGACGAAATTGGCGATTTATACCGCGCCATGCAAAGACTTCATAAAGCAACCAACGAAATGGCCTATTCCGCTTCGCAAATTGCAAACGGCGATCTTACGGTAAAAATAAATCCGCGGTCTGAGAAAGATGTTCTTGGTATATCCCTTTCTGATATGTCAAATAAGCTTTCTATGACAATGGAAGAAATAATAGGCAGCATTGAAAACATGAACAACGTGGCCCAGCAGTTAAGCGCCACATCAGAAACTATGAATTCTTCATCGGCCGAACAAAGCGCAAACGCCGAAGAAATATCTGCCTCTCTTGAAGAAATGGTGGCCAATATCGACTTAAGCAATAAAAACACCGGCGAAACCAGTAAAATAGCATCCAGCTCATCTGGTGAGGCAATACAAGGCGGCGACGCGGTTGCCAAAACGGTAGAAGCCATGAAAAAAATTGCCAAAGAAATTGTTATTGTTCAAGAAATTGCCGAGCAGACAAACTTATTGGCCCTAAACGCGGCTATTGAAGCAGCGCGAGCAGGCAAGCACGGCAAAGGTTTCGCGGTTGTGGCCTCTGAAATTCGTGAATTAGCAGAAAAAAGCCAGGTATCGGCAAAAGAGATTAGCGGCTTAACCGACAGTTCAATGACCGTATCAGAACAAGCCGGCAAACTGCTTGAAGCCATGGTACCAAACATTCAAAGAACAGCCGACTTAATTAAAGAAGTAAGCAGTGCGGCTCAGGAACTTAAAAATTCTGCAGATTCAATTAATGAATCTATGGAAACTTTTAACCAAACAAGCCAGACTAACGCGGCTGCTTCTGAAGAGTTAGCGGCAACAGCCGAAGAAATGAGTTCACAGGCGCAGAATCTATATGACACTATTTCATTCTTTAAAGTAAACGGCAGCTCAACAAAACAAAAAACACAGGCGTCTTTTAAAAACAAAGGCAACGGTGGTTCTTCTGTTCATAAAGAAGGCAATGGCGGTTCTTCTTCTCATAGTGAGGGCAACGGCGGTTCAAAAGTAAAAGACACTGTAAAAGAAAAAGAATTTGTAAAGTTTTAAGACGGTAAATAATATAAAAAGGAAACCAGAATATGAATGTAAACGCTATAAGACAGAAAGGTTATAAAATTTACCAGGTAAAGGTATCTGTCAATGAAGAGAATAAATTCCCTTCATTGACGGGTATTGACGCCTTTCGACTGCTGAATAAAAAAGAAATTTTTGGCGAACCTTATGAATATTTAACATGCCGCCCTAATCTTTTTAACCCGGCAGAAAGAGAAGTTGTAGATACAGTTTATGAGTTTAATCACTTTTTTGCCTCTACCTTGAAACTGGATGTCATAAATAAAAACATTCAGAAAATTAATTTAACGGGACACTTAAAATCATTATCTGTTGAAGAATTTTCAGGTGAAATAATCGATCAAAGAAGTCATAGCACCGACAGAAGAGAATCGGCCGCTTTAAAAGAGTTTCAATTTGATGAATCTGAGCAAAAAGAAACCAAAAGCATTAGAATTGATCTTGAAAGAATTGAAGAATTCGGTGACCTTGTGGGTGAGCTTATTATAAATAAAATTCAAATTGAATCGCATATACATGAGCTTTTAAAAGAAATAAAACATCAAAGTAAAGCTTCTATCAATTTGACAACCGCCAGTAAACACCTTCAGCTTATTTCTGGCAAGTTAAGGGATCTTTCTTTAAGCATAAGAATGGTGCCTATCTCTACTTTATTTAGAAAGTATCCGCGTATATTAAGAGAAATTGCTAAAAAACAAAATAAAAAAGTAAAACTTATTATTCAGGGCGAAGATACCGAACTTGACAAAGCTATAATTGAAAAAATAAACGATCCGCTATTGCACATGATAAGAAATTCAATTGACCATGGTATTGAAAATGAAACTGATAGAAGAAAAAGAAAAAAAGATACCATGGCCAGACTTCTAATAAAAGCTTATTATGAAGGCGATAGAATTATAGTAGCGGTAGAAGATGACGGACGCGGATTAAATCTTGAAAAAATTAAGAAAAAAGCCCTTGAGAAAAATTTAATAAACAAAGACAGAGCTTCTCAACTTACAGACAAAGAACTAATGAATTTAATTTTTAGTCCCGGTTTTTCTACTGCTGATAATGTTACCGATATATCAGGCCGCGGAGTGGGTCTTGATGTCGCGTTAAATAATATAACCAAACTAAACGGAACCATTGAAGTAGAATCAAGAGAAGGCGTAGGCACAAGATTTTTAATGAAACTGCCTCTTACGCTTTCTATTATACAAGCTCTTCTTGTAAGAGAAGGCGGCGAAACCTACGCGATACCGTTATTTACTGTTCACCGAACCATGACGCTTGATAAAGAAAAAATAAGAACAATGGGAAGATACGAGGTTTTAGAGCAGGAAGGAGAAGTTCTGCCTGTTTTTGATTTGCAAAAACTTCTTGAAATAAAAAGAGAAAGCGAAAGGCAAAACCCGTTTTTAATAGAACTTTCAGGTTCAGACGGTAAATTTGGCCTTATAGCCGAAGAAATTTTGGGCCAGCAGGAAATTGTAATAAAACCGTTAAGCGAATACATAGGCATTGTAGACGGCATAAGCGGAGCCACAATACTTGGCAACGGCAGGGTCAGCCTTATTCTTGATGTAAAGGCCATAGGTAATAAGGCAAGAAAAAATATTGAAAAAATGGTAGAATTAAAAGCCTGATAATATTGAATAAAGGATAAATTTATGTCAAAAGAAACTTCAAATCAAAAAAAAGGCTCATCTCTTTTAGATAAGATAGACTATTCTTACTTAAAAGATTTTACAGACGCGGCAGAAGAACACCTTCAAGAAATTGAAGAAGAACTTCTTGAAATTGAAAAAAATCCCGAAAACTTAAAACCTGTTGAAAACATTTTCAGATGTTTTCACTCAATAAAAGGTGATTCAGCATCGGTAGGACTTTCGCCCATTAGTGAGGTTACACATGAAACCGAAGAAATTTTCGATCTAATTCGCGAGAATAAAATGAAAATTTCAAAAGTTCTTATAGACGCGGTCTTTGAGACTATAAATGTCATAAGATATTTTATGACAACGGTATCTCAAAAAAAAGAACCACAGCAGAATATTAGCTGGCTTCTTGAAAAGTTTAATTATATTAAAACTACCCCTTTTGAAGAATTAGACGAAAACAAAGACGATTTTGGTTTCGAATTAGCGCAAAAAGAAAATGAAACTACTGACATAGACGATGACAACGAATTAGATGAATCGAGCATTAATACCTATGTTATGTTTCGTGTGGGAAAAATTAACTGCGCCTTACCTCTTTATAAAACAGAAGAAGTCGTTGAAAACCTTGCTTTAACAAGAATTCCATTTATAGAAGATTTCATAGACGGAGCCGTTAATTTAAGGGGTAGCATTGTACCAGTTGTTAATTTAAGAAAAAAATTTAATATGCCCGCTTCAATAGATGTATATAATAAAATTTTAATAACAAGTTTTAATAATAATAAAATTGGTTTAAATGTTGATGAAGTTTTCGCCATAGAAGAAATTCTTCCCGAAAAAATTTCTGAACCCGGCGGCGATTTAATCGCTCTTGATAATTCTTTAGTTTCAGGAGTATTTAAGTCTCACGGTGTTTTGGTTTTTTTACTAAGTTATGAAATGGTTTTAGATAAAAGTAAAAAAGCAAATTTAAACTTAAACAACTAATATATACGCGGCAGCTTTTTGAATTGCCGTGTGTATAAAAAATATTAAAAAACAAAACAAAAGGAGAAAACAATGAGTATAAGAAACGTGCTTTTGGTAGACGATTCTATTTTAACCCAAAAACAGCTTTCAAAAATTTTAGAAGAAGGCGGCTACAGGGTAAAAGCAATCGCGCAAAACGGTGTTGAAGCCGTAAACAAATTTAAAGAGTTAAAAGACGAAGTTGATCTTGTAACACTTGATATCACAATGCCCGAAATGGACGGCATTGAGGTTTTAGAGAAAATTTTTACCATTAATCCTCATGCAAAGGTTATAATGGTAAGCGCCATGGGCAAAGAAAACACTGTTCAACGGTGCCTTTCAATGGGGGCAAAAAGTTTTATAATAAAACCTTTTTATAAATCAAAAATATTGGAGACAATTGAACATGTCGGCGCCCAGTAATGCTACAAGCGAAGCAGTAATTGAAGATCTAATTTCAAAGATAAACGAAAATACGCTGCCTTTATCTACCATGAAAGAAAGAGGCAGGGTGGTATTAGGTGACTTTATTAGATCTGAAATTGTAAGCTATGAAAACAAAGAGCACACTCTAGAAAAGTATAAACATACTTATGAGCTTGATATTCACGGCAGTCTTAACGGTAAAATCTATTTAAATTTAAATTCAGATATAGCCGATTACCTTTCAACTGTTCTTTTCGGAGAATCAGAAGAAGAATTAAGAGACGAAGCCATGAAAGAAACGCTGAATATTTTCAGCGGTCATATGTCGGCTTTTCTGCATGAACATGATTACGATATTGACATAGGCGTGCCATCTGCCAGTGCACACGACATTGTCACATCAAAACCTAAACTAAAACTGCTTTTTAGGTATATGACAAACCAGCAGATGATGCAGTTTTTTATGGAAATAGACTAAGAGCAGCTTAAAAAGGAAAATTAACTAAAATGACTGTAACAAATAAAACAGTTCCTCAAGAGTACCAGAACATAGAAGATCTGATTGACAAAATAAATCATGAAATGCCCCCCTTATTTCGCCTGAAAGAAAGGGGGCGACTGGTTCTTGGCGAATTTGTTAATTCAAATATATTCAGTTATAATAAAAAAGACCAGCAATTTAAAGAATATCAGCTTACCTACTCGCTTGATTTTTTTGGATCGCTGCAAGGTAAAATATTTTTAAATATTGAACCCGATATAGCGGTACATATCACCAAATTATTATTTGGGGATGATTTAGATGACCCTATATCTCTTGTAAATGAAGCTATGAAAGAAACTTTGAATATTTTCAGCGGACATCTTGTAGCTTTTTTACATGAATTTAATCATGATCTTGATATAGGCGTACCCTCGCCCGTAAAACATAACTTTTTAGAATCTAAGTGTAGAAAAAAAATTCTTTTTAGATTTTTATCAAATGATCATGTATTGCAATTTTTAATGGAAATTCATTAAAAAAATTTTGAAGAAAACTAAATGTGAAAGGAGATTTAAAAATGAAATGGATTAGAAATATAAACATGAGAAAGAAATTCTTAATAATGATTTTTTTTCCTACTGTGAGCCTTTTATATTTTTCACTGGTAACTATCAATGAAAAATACAAAATCTATACCGAGATGCAAACGCTTGAAGCATTAGCTGATTTTGGAGTAAAAATCAGCGAGATGGTGCATGAAACGCAAAAAGAAAGAGGAGCCTCAGCCGGATACCTTGGCGCGAAAGGAACACAGTTTCAAGATGAGCTTGCCTCCCAAAGAAAAGCAACCGACTTAAAAAGAGAAATTGTTTTAGATATGTATAAAAATTTTAATGCATTAGCTTATCCAGAAGAATTTAATACAAATTTAAAAGAAACATTTGAAACTGTCGCAAAACTAGACGAATGGAGAAAAAATGTTTCGTCTTTAAAAATTTCAGGAGCCGAAGCTGTAAAACTTTATACACATCTGAACGAACATCTGCTTGAAATAGTCGGCTTTGTTTCAAAGTTAAGCACCAATGCCGAAATTTCGACATTAGCTTCGGCTTATGTTAACTTTATTCAAGGCAAAGAAAGAACAGGCATTGAAAGAGCCGTGCTAAGCAATGCATTTGCCGCTAATAAGTTTATAGGCGATAATTTTTTAAAGTTTAATTCACTTGTAACCCAGCAGAAAACATACACCAGTGTATTTTTAACTTTTGCGAATAAAAATCAAAAAGATTTTTATACCGAGAAGATGAATAATGACGCAGTAAAAAAAGTAACCGAAATGGAAAATATTGCTAATGAAAAATCTACCACAGGTAATTTTGGCATTGATGCCGTTTACTGGTTTGAAACTATCACAAAAAAAATAAATATACTAAAAGAAATTGAAGACAAATTAAGCGACGACCTTCTTAAAAAGGCACATGATGTAGAAATGAAAGCGCTAACTGTTTTTTCATCATTTGGCATAATAGGGTCGTTAGCATTGATACTATCTCTGTTTTTTGTTTACTTGATTTCAAATGTTATTGTTAACAGAATAAATGAAACAAAAAATTCTTTTGATAAACTAGCCGATGGCGATATTAATCTTGAAATTAAAAACGAAGGCACCGATGAGCTAGGCAAAATGCTTTCTGCCATGAAAAGAATGATTGTATCAACGCAGGAATTTTCACACATTATGGAAGAAATAGCCAATGGTAAACTTTCGGTAAAGGTAACGCCAAGATCAGATAAAGACGTAATGGGTATAGCCCTTAAAACAATGACCGAAAAAATGGCGCAGATTATTAAAAGTATTGCGCAAAGCTCGCAGTCTTTATATGCAGCTTCTGAAGAAGTTAGCCGCTCGGCAGATATGATGAGTTCATCGGCCGGTGAGCAAAGCGCCAATGTTGAAGAAATAAGCGCCACAATTGAAGAACTTAGCGCCATAGCTTCAAATAATTTTGAAAACTCTAAACAAACAAATAGCATGGCCCTAAATTCTGTAAAAGAATCAGAAGAAAGTGAAACAGCAGTAAAAGGAACTGTAGACGCAATGACGAATATTTCTAAAAAAATAAATGTTGTTCAGGATATTGCTTCTCAAACAAATTTATTAGCGCTAAACGCGGCCATTGAAGCGGCCAGAGCGGGAAAATTTGGCAAAGGCTTCGCTGTTGTCGCGGCAGAAATTCAAGAACTAGCTGAAAAAAGTCAGGTAGCCGCGAAAGAAATAAACAGCCTTGCTGCGTCAAGCCACGAAATATCAAATAGAGCCGGTAATTTAATTAACCGTGTTATACCAAATATAAGAAAAACTTCTGAACTGGTAACTGAAATAAGTGATTCTTCTGAACAGCAAAACGGAAGTTTATCTGAAATGAGCAAATCATTGGAACAACTTAACGATATAAGCCAGCAAAACGCGGCTTCATCTGAAGAACTTCTTGCTACTGCCACAGAAATGAAATCGCAGGCAGAAAACTTAAAGGAGCTAGTTTCATACTTCTCCTAAAAAATAAATAAATTAGATATAATACTTTAGGGCGGGTATTCTCGCACAATACCCGCCCACTCTCCCTTTTAATAATATATTAGTTCAAAATGTCAAAAATTCAAATTATAAATGCATCAAACTCTTTAAAATATCTCGATGCATTATATGAACTTGATAAAGATATATTTAATACCTTTTGGGCAAATAATCAATGGGAAAATGAATTAAAAAATGAATCTGTGATTACTTTTCTTGCTGTTAAAGAAAACAAAAATATAGGCTTTGCTTCTGCCGGTATTTGCGCGAATGAAATAGAAATTAGAAAAATTGGAATACTTGAAAATTACCGGCGCCAAAAGGTAGCATCATTTATTTTAAGAAAAATTCTTGACATGGCAAAGGCACACGGTATTTTAAAAGTCTTTTTAGAGGTAAATGAAAACAATAAATCTGCGATTTTATTTTACAAAAACAAAGGATTTATAACATACAACATAAGAAGGGGCTACTATGAAAAAAATGAAAACGCTGTATGTATGCAAAAAATCATATAAATTATTTTTTATATTCTTTCTGTTTTTCTTAATTAATAATATTTATCCCCAAAAAAATAATGATGTAATTGCTGAATTTACATGCTCAGATTTAGGAACCATTCTTAATAAAAAGAATAATGAAATAAAATTATTGAAAAATAAAATATTTTTATGCAAAGGAGTTATAACAGAAATTTTTGAAAATTTCTCTGAACTGCCTGATGAATTAATATCTAAATCAAGATGGATTTCTAAATTAGACAAGCCCTATTTGTTAAAATTAAGACCAGTTGAAGAAAAACTAAAAAACAGCGAATTGTATCTTTTTAGTTCAAAAGAAGAAATTGTAGAAGTACTAAAACCAAATTTAGAAATTGAATTTAGCGGACAGCTTATATTTTTGCCGTTTGTAAATAAAAATATGTGGCGTATTGTATTTTTAAATCAAGAAGCGGCTTTAAAGGTAGAATGATAAGAAAAACATCGGCAATCGTCTTAATTTATTTTTTTTATACTTCAAATGTCTTTTCTCAAGAAATTAAAAATTTTTCGGGCAAACTAGACAATAAAGGCCAGGCAAAAATTGAATACAAACTATCGAATGATAAAGTCTTTTTTCTTCAGGCGTTCATTTTTTACAAAAAAAACTGGAGACCAGTTTCTGTTTTTTTTAACGATTCTCAATTATGGATAGATATAGGTCCTTCATTTAAAGACGCTGATTATAAAATTAATCTTTTAATAAAAAATTAATACATTATAAATCGGGGCTATTAAATTTTTCTCTTAAATCTTTTAATTTATTTAACTCTGATTCATTGGCAATAAGTAAAATTCCATTATGATTTATTATTACAAGATCATTTACTCCCAAAAGCGCGATTTTTTGATTTTTATCATTTGAATAAATAATATTGTTTTTTGAGTTTACACTCTTATAATTAATTTTTTGAAGCAAATAATTAGTATCGCTATCAGCAGCTAGAATTCTTTTTAGGGAATAAAATCCGCCCACGTCGTCCCATAAAAAATCACAAGATGCCGCTCTTAATTTTTCTGATTTTTCTAAAACCGCGTAATCAATTGAAATTGACGGCATCAAAGCGAAATATTTTTTTAAAGATTTTGTGTCGAAGGTCGCCTTTTGCGCTAAATTAGCTATTTCAGGAGCCGTTTTTAATAGTTCCCGCCAAAAGATTTCAAGATTAAACACGAACATACCGCTGTTCCATAAATATTGACCGCTTTTAAAGTATTTATCAGCTGTTTTTTTATCAGGTTTTTCTTTAAATGATTTTATATTAAAAAAATTATTTTTTTGAATAGGTTCACCCAGTTCAATATATCCATATTGGGTTTCTGCTCTTGTTGGTTTTATTCCCATACACCAGATATTATCATCAGCAAAAGAAAGTATATTTTTTATGGTTTTTTCCCATTTCACAACAGGAAAAATATAGTGATCAGCCGAAAGAACAATAACACTGCTTTTTTCATTAACTTTTTTTTTTAGAAGCTGAGCGCAAAATAAAGCAATAACAGGAGCTGTATTTTTCGCTTCAGGTTCAATTACAAAATTTTTATCATGAAGCCCCAATTTTTTTTTTTGTATTTCTTTTTTTAATTCTTTGTTTGTGCCTATAAATATATTTTCTTTTTTTGTAAGCTTTAACGATCTGTTTAATGTTTCTTCTATAAGAGTTTTTTTACCATAAAGAGATAAAAGCTGCTTAGGCTCTTTTATTCTGCTTAAAGGCCACAGTCTTGTTCCCGATCCGCCGGCTAATATAAGAACATAAATATCGTTTTTTAATTTCGTCATTTTTTTTATTTGTCAATTTTATTTACCAAGGGGAGAAATCATACCTTCTTCATCTTTCGCGCTTTCTGACGATTTTTTATTTTCAACTGTAGATTCATTTTCATTCATATAAGGAATATTTTTAGAATTGCCTTCAAGCATAATAATTTTAGCGTGAGGATTAAGTTTTTCAATTTTTAAGTAATCTAATAATTTTGGGTTTTCTTTTATAAGTGATGAAATTTTTCTTGCTTTTTCAATTTCAGCCTCATTTTGAAGCCTAATCTTCTGTACTTCACTTTCATTTATAATTCTTTGAACTGAAGCCTCACGTCTTGCCGAAAACAAATTTTCAATATTTTTAATCTGCTCTAAATAAATTGTTTCTTCTGGCATATACATTTCAAGTACTTCCCATTTTTTAAGTTCTATTTTTTCATAAGAAAATATCTTTTGCCAGTCATTATAAAACGAGTTTTCACTTCTATTGGTTCCTAAATAGTCATAAAGCTTGGCCTTTAGCGATGATATATCTGACTGCTTTTGATAAAATTCATAAAATTTTAATTCAAGCAATATATTTACTCTTTCTTTTATTAAATCGGGAATTTGCGTAAGATTGCCTTCGAAGTTTTCTAATAAAGAAATCACAGAATTTTCATCATATGAGTATTTTATTCGAATTTTTGCATTCATCCTGAAAGCATCTGAAAGCTCTAAATAATCGGCATATTGAAGACCTTTTTTAAAATCAACTATCACATTCGGAGGATTTAAATCTATGGTGTAAAGCTTCCATTTGCCGGGAACAAAACCGGTATAAATCCAGTGATATCCTTCTTTAATAGGGGGTTTTTGCCAGCCTAGAACATGCTCATAAAATACCCCAAGGTATCCATATGGCACAATATATATATTTAAATAGAGTAAATTTAATACCGCAGATAATGCGGCCAATCTAAAAAATACTTTTACTAAACGGGACCCCATTCAATAGATTTTTATTCATTGGTCTCTTCGCCAGATTCATCTTCTTCAGGTATATGAAAGCGTATTGGTTTTGAAGGCGTTACTGTAGTTATCGCGTGCTTGTAAATAAGACTCTGTTTACCATCATGGCCAATCATAACAATAGTAAAGTTATCAAAGCTTATTACTTTACCTTTAAGCGGAACACCATTACTTAAGTAAATAGTAATTTCCATTTTTTCTTTTCGGGCATGGTTTAAGACAAAGTCTTGTATATTATTTTTTATCATAAACGCCTCCTATAAACGCTAATTTTTTTATTTTTTATATACTATACTTATTTTATTTAACTTTATCAAGTAAATTTAAATATCTCTTATACATTTTTTTTATGGGCATTCGCCCTTTGTTAACTATAATGTCAAGTCCATTAGGTTTGACAAGCTGTTTTTTATATTAAGTCTGGAAAAATGAACAAATCTGAATCTACAAAAAAAGAACTGCCCAAACTTTATAATCCTCATGGCCTTGAAAATAAATGGTACCCAATATGGGAAAAAAACAAATTTTTTTCCTGGCGGGTAAATTTAAAAAAACACGGGCTCACGCACAATTTATCTGATAACGAAATTGAAAAATTAAAAAAAGAAAATAAATATTTTTCAATTGTTATTCCGCCTCCTAATGTTACGGGTAGCCTGCACTTGGGGCACGCTTTAAATCATACTCTTCAAGATATTGTAACCCGTTTTTACCGCATGAAAGAAAAATTAACCTTATGGGTGCCGGGTACCGATCATGCCGGCATTGCCACCCAAAACGTTGTTGAAAAACTGCTCGCGAAAGAAGGCGTAAAAAAATGGGAACTGGGCCGTGAAAAATTTGAAGAGCGTGTATGGCAGTGGAAAGAAGAATCGGGAAATATGATCACTCACCAGCAAAGACAGCTTGGCGAAAGCGTAGACTGGGAAAAAGAACGTTTTACTTTTGACAAAGGGCTCTCGGCCATTGTAAAAAAAGTATTTGTAAAACTCTACAGTGAAAAACTTATCTATCAAAGCGAGAGAATTATAAACTGGTGCGTTAGGTGCGTTACAGCGCTTTCAAATATTGAAGTTGAATATAAAGAACAAAACGGAAAACTATATTATATTAAGTATCCTCTTTCTGAAAATAATGAAAATTACTGCATAGTCGCCACGACACGACCAGAAACGATGCTGGGTGATGAAGCTCTCGCGGTGCATCCTGAAGATAGAAAATTTTTAAATTTACATAATAAAAAAGTTAAACTCCCTCTAACCGAAAGAGAAATTCCCATTATCACCGATTCATTTGTAGATAAAGAATTTGGTACGGGCATAGTAAAGATTACCCCATCACATGATCTTAATGACTTTGAAGTATCAAAACGCCATAATCTTCCCCTTAGAAGGGTTATTGATGACAACGGTAAAATGAATGAAAACGCCGGAAGCTACAAAGATCTTTCACGTGAAGCAGCCAGAAAAAAAGTTTTAGAGGACCTTGAAAAATTAAATTTAATAGAAAAAGTTGAAGATATAAAACATGCCGTGGGACAATGCTACCGATGTCAAAACACGGTAGAACCGGTTACAAGCAAACAATGGTTTGTTGATGTTAAACCACTTGCCCAAAAAGGCATTGAAGCCGTTAAGAACGGATCTATTCAATTTATTCCCAAAAAATGGGAGAACACATATTTTGAATGGATGTATAATATTCAAGACTGGTGCATATCAAGACAGCTTTGGTGGGGACATCGTATACCGGCCTTTTACTGCAAAGAATGCTCGCATGCAATGGTTAGTGAAGAAACTCCGTCTTCATGTGAAAAATGCGGATGCGACAATATAACCCAGGATGAAGATGTTTTAGATACATGGTTTTCTTCTGCCTTGTGGCCCTTTTCTACGCTAATTCCTGAAGAAGAAGCTTTATCGGCAAAAGATTGGCCCCAAAAATCAACCGAATTAAAACTTTTTTACCCCACTTCGGTACTTATTACCGGTTTTGATATTATCTTTTTTTGGGTGGCCCGTATGATTATGATGGGAATTCATTTTATGAATGATATACCCTTTCAAAAAGTATACATTCACGGTCTAATTCGTGACGCTGACCGCCAAAAAATGAGTAAATCAAAAGGTAACGTAATCAATCCGCTTGAAAAAATGGATGAATATGGCACCGATGCCTTTCGTTTTTGTCTTACCAGCATATTACCAGAAGGTAAAGATGTTATTTACGATGAAAGCAGATTGAAAGGGTACAGCGCTTTTTGCAATAAAATATGGAACACTGCGCGTTATATTTGGATAAACCAAAACGCCAATTATGTACTGCCCCAGAAACCTCCGGCTGGGTTTTCTGAAACCGATGAGTGGATAATTGAAAAATTTAATATCTCTTTAAAAAAAATCACAGAAGCACTTGAAAACTACCGTTTTTCAGATTACACGCAGGAAATTTATAACTTTATATGGAATTCTTTTTGTGATAATTATATTGAACTTTCAAAAATAACAATAAAAAATGAAGATGAAAACAAAGCGCTTACCACGGTATACACGCTTAATTTAATTTTTATTAACGCTTTAAAAATGCTTCATCCTGTAATGCCGTTTATTACTGAAGAGCTTTTTTCTTTTTGGAATGAAAAATTAGATAATAATGAAGACAATTTATTAATAACATCAACATGGCCAAAACCCATAGAACTTTCAGATAATAAAGGTTTTCAGTTAACCGAAAAACTTATTCATATTATTTATAAAATACGATATTTAAGAGCCGAACTAGGATTGCCTGTTTCTGAAAAATATGACGCCTTGATTACTGTTGATAACGAACAAATAAAGTCAGAAATTCAAGCGCATGAAACATATATTAAAACATTATCGAAACTAAATAGCATAAAAGTAGAAAAAACAACAGAAAAAAAGAAAGGAGCCAAAGTAATTACGAATTTTGGCAGTGTATATCTTGACATAGCCGGTAAAATAGATATTTCTCTTGAAATTAAAAGATTAAGTAAAGAAAAAGAGCATTTAATGAAAGGATTAGAAGCCATAACAAAAAAGCTGTCAAATGCCGATTTTGTTAAAAGAGCCCCTGCTGAATTAGTTGATATTGAAAAAAAGAAACAAGAAGAAATGGAAAAAAAATTAACTGAACTTAATGAATTATTAGCAGGTATTGAAGCAAATTAAAAATCTAAAAAAAACATGACAAAATATCCGTATTTTTATTACTGCCTTAATCATTAGTATAAAAATAGTTGGTATAAAATTATTTTTATACGTATATTGAATAATTATAGAATACTTATAGAAGAAGAAACTTAGGAAAATAATATGAATCAAATAGTAATGGATATAAAAAAAATTATGGACTATCTACCGCATAGATATCCGTTTCTTCTTGTAGATAGAATTATTGAATTAAGTGAAAAAAGAATAGTTGGCATTAAAAATGTTACCCGAAACGAAGATTTTTTTAACGGTCATTTTCCCGGTTTACCGGTTATGCCGGGTGTATTACAAATAGAAGCAATGGCCCAAACAGCCGGATTATACGCCCTAAACCAACCCGGTAATAGAGAAAAAATAGGTCTATTTGTGGGTATAGATAACGCGCGATTTAGAAGAATGGTGGTTCCGGGAGATCAGTTAAAGATGGAAATTGATATCATAAAATCGGGCCGTGTTATGGCATGTCACGGTACGGCTACAGTTGAGGGAGATATCGCCTGCGAAGCCGATATGAAATTTATGGTCGCTCCTAAACAAGATTAGTATATTGGGCATTATTGAAGGTAGATATAATTTAAATATAAAAAAAGGGGTTAATATGAGTTCTTCATTTCAAGATTTAAAAGATAAAGTTGTAATAATAACAGGATCCGGACAGGGTATAGGTAAATCTATAGCCGAACACTTTGCCGACAATGGATCACATGTTGTAATATCAGATATACATGAAGAAACAGCTCAAAATACAGCAGATGAAATTAAAAAAAAGGGAGTTGATACTCTTGCTGTTGTATGTGATGTTTCTAAATATGATGACGCGAAAAATCTGGTATCTAAAACAGTCGAAAAGTGGGGTAAGGTAGACATACTTATAAATAACGCGGGAATAACTATGGATGGTCTATTTTTAAGAATGAAGCCTGAACAATGGCAAAAAGTGTTAGACGTAAATTTAACAGGTGTATATAATTGTACTCATTGTGCGGTAAACGTAATGCGAAAAGAAAGAAAAGGAAACATAATTAGCCTATCATCAATTTCGGCTCAGGGTAATCCCGCGCAGGCAAATTATTCTGCCTCAAAAGCGGGAGTAATAGGTTTTACAAAAACATTAGGTAAAGAGTTAGCCTCTTTGGGAATTAGAGTAAACGCAATAGCGCCAGGATTTATACAAACAGCAATGACAGATAAAATTCCTGAAGAACTGCGTGAAAAAATGATAGCTCACATTCCACTGGGACGTCCCGGCCAGCCAGAAGATATCGCAAACGCAGCGTTATTCTTAGCTTCAGAAATGTCTTCATACATTACGGCCCATGTATTAGATATTAACGGAGGTATCGCGGGCTTATAATTTTTATATGCAAGTAATTTCTCTGTCTGTAAAAATCAGATAGAGGTATAATTAATTTTTGACACAAAACAATAGGAGGCCGATATGGCTGATATGGATAAAATAAAGAAAATAATCGCTGAACAACTGGGAGTTGATGAATCAGAAATCACTCCAGAGTCACATTTTATTGATGACTTAGGCGCCGATTCATTAGATACAGTTGAATTGGTAATGGCTCTTGAAGAAGAATTTGGCATTGAAGTTCCAGATGAAGATGCTGAAAAAATACAAACTGTTGGTGATGTAGCAAAATACATCGACGAACATTCTTGAGATAATACAGGGGTCGTGTTAAAATTAATCTTTTACACGACCCCGTTAATTTATTATGCGGGAAGACCGTAAAAATAAAATTCAAGAATTCATAGAAAAGTATAATTTATCACAAATACCGCTTGAGTTAATAGATCAGGCTCTTACACATAAAAGTTACGCAAACGAACATAAAGCTGAATATATTAATTATCTACCATTAGATACACACAATCAGCGGTTAGAATTCTTAGGCGATGCCGTTTTGGGTATGGTTATCGCTAAAGCATTATTTGAAAATCTACCGGATGATAATGAGGGTATACTTACGAGAAAAAAAGCTCAGGCGGTTTGTGAAGCCACCTTAGGAGAAATAGGTAGCAGCCTTAAAATAGGAGAACTTTTACTTTTAGGTAAAGGTGAAAAAGCCGCCGAAGGTAATAAAAGAATATCTATAATTGCCGATACTACTGAAGCTTTATTAGGGGCCATATTTTTAGGGGCAGGATATGCTAAAGCTGAAAGTTTTATATTAGAAACATGGAAGCCTTATATAGAAGGCAATAAAACCGCTAAAGAAAGTTTTGATTACAAATCAAGACTACAAGAATGGCTGATGGGTCAAAAAGGAATAATGCCTTATTATAAAATTCTTTCGGCTAAAGGGCCGGAACATGAAAAAACATTTCATGTAGCTTTAATAATTCAAGGAGAGCAAAAAACAGAAGCCTTTGCCTCAAACAGAAAAAGAGCAGAGCAGGAAGCCGCTAAAAAACATCTTGAAAACGAAGGTGTGATAATTCATTCTTAAAGAAGAATTAAATTATCACGGTGAATTACTTCTAAACCTCTTTCTTCTTTTTTACTTATCAGAAAATCTTCTAATTCTTTATTACTATAAGATATAATACCCTTGCCTAGTTTCTTATCTTTATAAAAGATTTCAATAATGTCACCCTTATTAAAAACACCGTCATATTTTTCAATACCCACTATTAAAAGAGAAGCATTCTTGCTTATAAGAGCTTCTTTTGCTCCTTTATCAATATAAAGACTGCCGGTTATATGCCTATTGTGAAGCAGCCATCTTTTTTTCGCGGCTACTTCATTTTTTTGCAGAGAAGTGAAAAACCATGTTCCTTTAGGCTCTCCCTTTAAGAGATCATATATTATTTTGGGAGATTTACCGCTACAAATATTCATAATATGACCAGACAAGAGAATTTTTTCGGCGCTTTTCAATTTTGTTTTCATACCCCCTATACCGCCTTCATTAGGACCCTGCGCATGTTTAAAATATTTATCGCTTATTTTATCTATGAAATCTATTTTTTTATTTTCTATAATAAACCCGTCTACAGTGGTCAGCATGATTAAAAAAGTATACGGATGCATACCTGCTATAAGCTCTGAAAGCGTGTCATTATCCCCTACTTTTAACTCTTCTGTGGCTACCGCGTCATTTTCATTTATTACCGGCACAGACTTCCAGTTTATTAATTGTTCAATGGTATATTTTAAATTTTGATAATGTTTTCTATTTTGAAAATCTGATTTTGAAACTAAAATTTGCGCTATAGGTATGTTTTTTCTTTCAAAAGCGTCACGATATATATCAATAAGAAGACTTTGCCCCAAAGAAGCCAATGCTTGTTTTTCAACCAGTGTTATTTTTTTTTGAACATAATCTTTTTTTTCTCGTTTTAATAATTCTTTACCTAAGCCTACCGCTCCCGAAGAGACAATAATAGGATTAATACCTGATTTTTGAAGAAACAAAACAACATCGGCAAGCTCATGAAAAAAAATGGAGTTTTGATTTTCTATATGCGGAGTTATACTGTTTGTACCTATTTTTATAACTACATGCTTTATTTTTTTTAACGATTCCTGCAAAAGCGGCTGTATTTCTGAAAAATTCATATTCTTTACATTACTGAACGAATAATTTCTCCCGCATTTTTTCTTGCCCATAAATCGGCCTCTAATAAATAATCAATGGAGTTTTCATTTTCAGTAAATTTGTTTTTTTCAATTATTTTTTCTATAATCACGGGAATCTCGCAAAAAGAAATTTGTTCTTTCAAAAAAGCATATACTGCTTCTTCATTAGCGGCATTATAAACAGCTGGATACGAACCTTTTCTTTTACCCGATTCAATGCCTAAATAAAACGCAGGAAATTTTTCTTTATCTATAGTATGAAAAGTAAAATCGGGAAATTGTTGAGGAACTTCTGCTTCAATAGTTTTTTTAGGCGGCTGAGGATAAAAAAAACTGTGTGCCAAAGGGTATACCATATCAGGCTTGTTCACATGAAAGAAAAAACTTCCGTCAATATGTTGAACTATAGCGTGAATATAACTTTGCGGATGAATTACAGCGTCTAAGTAATCATAATCTAAATTAAATAAATAATGAGCTTCTATAATTTCTAAAGCTTTGTTTACCATAGCCGCAGAATCAACTGTTATTTTACTTCCCATGCTCCATGTAGGATGATTTAAGACATCTTTTTTAGAAGCTTTTTTTATTTCTTCAAAAGTTTTATTAAAAAAAGGACCTCCTGAAGCTGTTAAAATAATTTTATCAATTTGACTTTTTAATTTACCGCCATTTAAAAGGCGAAAAACACTATTATGCTCAGAATCTACTGGTATAACAGCTGTATTATTATCTCTCGCAGCTGCCATAATAGGAATTCCCGCTGTTATTAAACTTTCTTTATTGGCCAACAGCATTTTTTTTCCCTTACAGGCCGCTTTATACGCGGCTTTTATGCCAGATGAACCTGATACCGAAATTAAAACCATATCATAATCAATATCTAATAGATTTTCCATTGAAATATAGAAAGAACATTTTATACTGCGCCAGTATTTTATTTCATCTTCTGTTATATTTTCATTTGAACAGCTGATATTTTTAACGCTAAATTCTTTTTGAATTTTTTTTGCCAGTTCAAAGTTATTATGATATGAAAACCCTATAAGAAAAAATTCTTCTTTATTTACTCTTAACACCTTCAAGGCGCTTTCGCCTATAGAACCGGTAATTCCCAGAATTATGGTTTTATAATTCATCATCTTATATATTATTAAAATAATTTATTATATTATAGGTATGATAAAAACCGGGGATTGTAAAAAGCAAAGCGTCTATTAAGTCTAACATCCCTCCATGACCGGGAATTATATTGCCCGAATCTTTTTTTCCCGAGTTTCTTTTTAAAAGTGATTCTGAAAGATCGCCTAAAATGGAAGCCGCGTATATAATTATACCAAAGATTGTAATCTCAATAAAAGTAAAAAATGTAATATCAAAATATGATCTCACTATATAGTAAAAAAGATGAGTTAACATAAGCTGCCCTATAAGACCGCCAATATAGCCCTCATAAGTTTTATTGGGACTTATTACAAACCCTATTTTATGTTTGCCAAAAGACTTACCGCTAAAATATGCCATTGTATCACTCATCACTGTACTCCATGAAACAAGCCATATAAAAAAAACACCATCTTTAAGTTTTAAAAGTAAAAATAAATGAGAAATAGGTATAATAATATAAACAACTGCCGAAAAAGCTGTACCTATTGAATTAAAAGCATTTTCAATTGAACCACTTTTCAATTCTCTAATTAACACGCCAAAAAGATAAATTATAAAAAATCCAATTATTAAATTATAATTTAAAGTAAAATACTCTAAGAAAAAATTTATAAATTCTATATTTGTTTTTTCTGACTTCAAAAGATCAAAATAAAAAATAGTTAAAAGAGCTGTACCAAAAAGATATTCCAGTTTCCTTGATTTTTTATTTTTACTATAACTTTCAAATAAATAAAAAAACTCACGTAACGATAGTAATCCGAATACAAGACAAAATAAATATAATATCAAATAATACGGCCACTTTGCATTAAACGCCAATATGTAAAAAGCGGCAATAACAAGACCGCTAAGAATTCTTTTTAAGGTTTCTCCCATAATTTAAGCTAAGCCGCCATACTTTCTGGTTCTAGATTGAAAATCAATAATACTATTATAAAATTCTTCTTCATTAAAATCTGGCCATGTAACATCCGTAAAATAAAATTCAGCGTAAGCGCATTGATAAAGTAAGAAATTTGAAAGCCTTTTTTCACCTGCTGTTCTTATTAGCAAATCTACATCTGGTATATTTTTAGTATAAAGACAGTTTCTAAACTCTTTTTCTGAAATTTTTATTTTTTTCTTTATGTGCAAAGTCGAAATTTTCTCAAGTTTTTGACTTAATATGGTTTCACAAGCTCTGTGAATTTCATCTCTGGCCCCATAATTTAAACAAAGATTCGCTGTTATATTCTTTTGCTTTTTTGTTTCGTCTACTGCTTCTATAATTAAATTTTTTGTTTTTTGGGGCAGCTTGCTTATATCACCCGAAACCATAATTTTTACGCCTTTTTTTTTCATATCTGCCAGTTCGTTCGTTATAAACTCATTTAATAGATTAAAAAGACCGGTTATTTCAATTTTTGGCCGCCGCCAGTTTTCTGTAGAAAAAGCGTAAAGCGATATAAAAGGAATTTTTAATTTTAAACTTGTATCTAAAAGATTTATAACAGCTTCTGTACCTTTACGGTGGCCCTCAATGCGTGACAACCCTTTTTTTTGCGCCCATCTTCCGTTACCATCCATTATAATGGCAATATGTTTTGGCAAAAGAGAGGGTATTATTTTTTTTTGATATGATTGGCGCAAATTTTAACCAATTACACCGTCATAATCTCGGTTTCTTTATTTTTATACATTTCATCCATTTTATGGATACTATCGTCTGTTATTTTTTGTATTTCATTTTGTTTTTGATGAATTTCATCTTCAGATAAACCTTCTCCCTTTAGTTTTTTTATATGTTCATTAGAATCTCTTCTTATATTTCGTACTGAAACTTTAAATTCTTCAACTTTTTGCTTGGCAAGTTTTAATAATTCTCTTCTTCTTTCTTCATTTAAATCTGGCAGATTAATTCTTATTACATTACCGTCATCTTGAGGATTTAGATCTCTTCCTGATTTTTGTATTGCTTTAATTACTTCTTGTCTATTGCTTTTATCCCAAACATCAATTAAAATCATACGCGGCTCGGGAATATTTATACTGGCAGTTTGATTAAGAGGCATTTTTTGTCCATATACTTCAACCTTAATATCTTCAACTAATGCGGGGGTTGCTCTGCCTGATCTTATTTGTGTAAAAGCACCCGATAAACCTTCTATGCTTTTTTTCATTTTTAATTTAGTTTCTTCTAAAATTGAATTTACATTTTCAATCGACATAGTATTCAGCTCCTTCTTTGCTGTTTATTAAAGTACCCACTGAGTCACCTTCAACAGCTTTTTTTAAGTTCCCCTGTTTTTTTATATCAAAAACTTTTATTGGCATTTTATTATCCATGCAAAGAGAAAAAGCTGTAGAGTCCATTATTTTTAATTGCCTTTGAAGCGCTTCCATATAGGAAACATTTTTATAACGTTTCGCATTTTTATTTTTTTCCGGATCATCGTCATAAACGCCGTCTACTCTGGTTGCTTTTAATATCACATCAGCAGAAAGCTCAATGGCCCTTAAAGCTGCCGTTGTATCAGTGGTAAAATATGGATTGCCGGTACCCCCCGACAAAATTACGACTCTTTTTTTCTCAAGATGCCTTAAGGCTTTTCTTCTAATGAAAGACTCGGCAATAGACTTTATTTCAATAGCACTTTGAAGGCGGCTTATTAAACCCTGTTTTTCTAGAAAATCCATAAGCGCCAAACCGTTTATTATGGTAGCCATCATACCCATATAATCTGCCGTAGCTCTATCCATTCCCTCACTGGCAGCTTTCATGCCTCTAAAAATATTACCGCCGCCTATTACGATGGCAATTTCTACGCCTAATTTATGAATTTCATGAATTTGAGAAGCTAACGACTCAATAGTAGCTACATTAATACCCGTTTTGTCTTCACCGGCTAAAATTTCTCCTGAAAGCTTTAAAAGAACCCGACGATATTTTTGGCCAACTATATTTTTTTCAGCCTCATCGGACATAGAACTAAATGGAATAGCGGGTAAACCTGCCTACAGAAATATTCTCGCCTAATTTCGCTATATTATCTTTAATGAGATCGGCAATTGTTAAGCTAGGCTCTTTAACATAAGATTGCCCTAATAACGTTATATCACCAATATATTTATTTATTTTACCTTCTAATATTTTTTCTATTACATTTGCCGGCTTGCCCTCATTTTCAAGAGCGTTTTTTTGAATTTCTTTTTCTTTTTCTATATCTTCTTTAGGAACCTGTTCTGCGTCAACATATAAAGGATTTGAAGCCGCTATGTGCATTGCTATATTTTTACCCAGTTCCTGAAAACTTTCATTTTTAGCAACAAAATCTGTTTCGCAGTTTAATTCAACCAATGTTGCCAGCTTGCCATTATGATGTACATATGAAAACAACCTGCCCTCATTGGCCTCTCTATCCATTTTTTTAACTGCTTTAATTATACCTTTTTCACGAAGAGACGCAGCCGCTTTTTCAATATCGCCGCCGGTTTCTTCAAGAGCTTTTTTGCAATCTAACATTCCAGCGGATGTCATGATTCTTAATTGTTTAATTTTTTCTGATTCTACAGCCATCTAAATTCCTTTATTTTATTAATCGTTATCTAAGCTGGTATCGTATTTGCTTTCTATTTCTTCAAGATCTTCAATTTTTGAAAATTCACCAGAAGCTTCTAGCTCTTCGCTGGCAGTTTCATCAATTTCTTCTTCAATTTCTTCTAGAGTTTTAACACCGCCGGCTTTACCTTCTTCTATAGCATTTGACATAATAGATAAAAATAACGAGATTGCTCTAATAGCATCATCATTTGCCGGTATAGGATAAGTTATTACATCAGGATCGCAGTTTGTGTCTACCATTGCGAATATAGGAATTCCCATTTTTCTTGCTTCTTGTATTGCAATTTCTTCTTTAACGGGATCAATTAAGAAAATAGCATCAGGAAGTTCATTCATTTCTTTTATTCCGCGAAGATACTTACTTAACTTATTTTTTTTACCTTCTAAAACTAATACTTCTTTTTTTGTTTTTACCAGTTCATGTACGGCATTTCTTTCAAAAGCATCTTCTAACTTCTTAAGCTTTTGTATTGATTTTTTAACGGTATCAAAGTTTGTAAGAAACCCGCCCAGCCATCTGTTATTTATAAAGTACATACCGCACTTTACCGCAGCTTTTTCTATTTCTTCCTGTGCCTGTTTTTTAGTACCCACAAATAAAATTTTACCGCCCTGAGCTGCAATTTCTCTCATTGCCTCATAAGCAGTCTTTGCCATTGTTATTGTTTTTTGCAAGTTAATTATATGAATACCATTTCTTGCGGTAAAAATAAATGGTTTCATCTTAGGATTCCATCGGCGTGTCTGATGACCAAAGTGTACACCAGACTCTAGTAAATTTTTCATTGATATTGTTGCCATTTTTATTTATTCTCTTCTTTTAAGAGCCAATTTTTAATTTCTAAACTGTTTGTAAATAATTTTCATGTTACTTTACCCCTACTTTTTGGTAAAGACCTGTAGATAAATTAAAATCTCTTTATTTTCATTGACTTCTTATAAAAAGTCTCTATTTTGCGCTTGTGAAAAATATAAAAAAATATCTATTTATATACGCTATTCTTGCCATAAATACATTTTACTGCTCAAAAAAAATTGAAGAAATTGAGCCTCAAAACAATGAAAGAAAAACAGCTCAAGAAATATTTCAGGGAAAAATTTTTACAGGAGACTTTTTTAGTGAAAAAGACATGGATATTGATTATGTTTTCGTAAGAACAGATAGCGAAAAGATGTTAAAAGGCAGCCTTTCTGCTGTTAAAGGCATAGATTCAAAAATCTCTTTTTACCATGAGAAAGAAGCAAAGCCATTTAAAGTAATAAACGACAATCAAAGTTCTTTAGCCGAAGAATTCGCACCTTTTTTAATTACAAAACCCGGGGTTGTAATTGCAATTGAACCCGTAAGAGCCGTATTAGATAAGTCTTATAAAAAACTTTTTTATGAATTTCAAATTGAACTGACAAATCCTCATTACCCTGTAGAAAAAGAACCCAATGATACTTTTGAAGAAGCTGAACAAATTGAAAAAAATACTATTATAGGATATTATAACTGCAGAAAATCAAGCGAAAAAAACTTAGAAAAAGATTTTTATTATTTTTATCTTGAAGAAGAAAAAAAATATCTAGTATCGGCACATCTTACGGGAATTCAAGGTATAGACCCTGTTTTGCGTTTATACGATGAAAACCAGAATGTATTAAAGTATTCTCAAGAAAAAGGAATTGGTCAGGGAGAGAATATTATATCTTTGGGAATAGAAGGGCCTCAAAAAGTTTTTATTTCGGTTAATGAAAGTAACGGAAATATAAACACTACAGAGTATTATGAACTAAAAATTGAAAAGCAAGAATTTAAAAATAATTTTGAATATGAACCCAATGATATGATAGATAAAGCCTCTGTTCTTAGCGAAACAGAAACAGAGGGAAAAATAGACGGAAGGCATGATATTGATTTTTACATGTATCAAAATATAAATGAATGGCCGGTAGAACTTTCGGTAAAAGTAGTGCCGGGAGAAAATTTAGATTTAAAAATGGAATACTTTAAAAACGATGAAACCGAAATTTTATTTAACGACTCTGGCAAAGAAAAGAATGAAGGTATTTCAAATAGAATTATTTTTACTAATGAAAAAATTTATCTAAAACTTTCACCTGAAGACTGGCAAAAAGACTATGCCATTTCTTATACAATTTATATTAATGAAAAACAGCCTATAGATAATGCCGAAACAGAACCCAATGACTTAAAAGAAAACGCTGACACATTGTATCCCGACTCAGAAATTATTGGATATATAAATCCGAATTCTGATATAGATTTCTATCGTTTAAAAAATGAAAATCAAAATAGATATAAAATATTGTTAGACGGCATATCGGGATGTAAACAATCTTTATATATTACCGATAAAAAAGGCTATAAAACCGAAGAAAAATTTTCTCAGTCTTTAGGCGAAGGAATTTCTATGACCACGGTTATTGAAAAAAATGGAATGATTGCTGTTTTATGCGAAAGCGCGTCTGAAAACTTATTTGAAAAACCCTATACACTATTAGTTAAAACTCTTGAAACAGAATAAATGAAAAAAGAAAATATTAAATACTTAATACTTACCATCGTTTTAATCATAAATTGCGCGGGCTTTTTTACCCGTTCGCCTGAAGATAACTTTTTCTTTATCGCTCAAGATATGGGAGAAACCAAAATATCTGAAGATAAACTCATATACTATAAAATATATATTAATAATGAATACGTCGCGAAAACACCCGCCGGATACTTTTTCGAAGAAAAAAAAATAAGTCTTTATATTAAACCGGGAAAGCATATATTTTACGTAGAAAGATGGATTTTAGACGAACCTGATGAAGTATACAAAAGAGCCAATAATGTTTGGCAAATGCCAGAAAACGTATATCTTAATGTGGGTGAAAAAAAAGCTATTATTAAAACAGGTTTTCATCACGGGTTTCAAAGAAGCTATTTAGATATATCTGAAATAGAAAGTTAATTATGGCGCGGGACTAAAAGGAGCAGGACTAGACGGGGGCCAAAGGTAAATTTCTTCTCTTTTTCGTTTTTCATTTAAATATTCCTGAAGATGTTTTTGAATTGTAATAGAAATTTTATTTCTTATTTGTAGTTTTTCAAGTTTATTGTTTGTCGTCTTATACTGATTAATTAAAGGTCTTAAATTTTTTATGGTCTCGCCATTCAGATAGTATTTATCAACTTTCGCGTTTTTGGGAATCTTATTCCATACTTTAATAGCTTCATCAAAATCTGTTTCACTGCCTAAAAAGGTTCCTTTATCCCATAGAATTCTTCCTTTTTCAAAGAGAGCGTCATTTCTTCTGTAATCTTGCGGCGCGGAATTCAGTATATGCTGCATAATTTCTAACCGTTTATTAGAATATAGCGTAACTACATCATTATAACTTTTAATATTCTTTTTTTCAAGAAGGGGAAGATATCTTTCAACCACCCTTCGTATACTTTCAATTCTAAGCTGTTTCTTCTTTTCAGGAGGAAAATTAGCATATTTTTGTTTAAAATCATACAAATAGCGAAGAGCTCTCTGTTGAATTTCATAAATATTCTCAATGGCAAATAGCATTTCAATAGAGGTCTTACTGCCGTCTAATTTAGACGCTATTTCAAGAGAATTTTTTAAAAAATCCTCTTTATTTAAGTTTTCTTCAAAATAATCTAAATTAAAATAAGTAGAATCGCGGCTAAAAACATATGCCAGACGCTGCAAATTTTTATAATAAAGTTCTCTAAGCGCCATCGGTAAATCACCCTTATTGGGGTCGTGTTCTAAATACTTTTGTCTAAATTCAGCAAACTGTTCTTCTTTGGGCAGGGGCAAAGTTTGGTTAAAATAATCGTCTCTTTCTAAAGCGGGAAAACTTAACGGGGGATAGCCTTTCTTTTTGTCTTTTATTATCTGGGCCTTTATTTGAGCGGTTACCAGTTCTCCCTGTGTCCATTTTCTAAAATCGTCAATTATCTTATTTCTTTCGTGATAATCTCTTAATTCCTGCGGGGCTTTTTTTAATATCTCAGAAAAAGGCTTCTCTATTGTTTCTAACGTGGGAAAAACATCTTTAACAGCAATATCTTCATAATGTCTTTTGCGGTAAATATAAGATTCGCTTACATTGTTTTCGTTTATAATCTGCTCAAATACCTGTTCATAATCTTTCAATAAATTAACAGAATCTTTAAGCCTGTCTTTTAAACCGCTCCATTTTTCTTTGTCATAGTTGTAAGACTCAAAAAAGTCATCTGGATTTTCCTGCCTTTCTTTTTGAAGTTCTTCTTTACTTTTTTGTTGTTCCATTAAAACATCAAGAGGAGTTTGACTTTTTGTTTCTATAACAACCGGTATTTCTATGCTTTTCTTTTCGGCTCTAATACCGTCACACTGTTCTTTAGCAATCTGAATTTTCCCCTGGTAAAGCAGTTCAAATATTATAGCTATATGAATAAAAATCGCAAAATGTAGCATAAAATACCACACAATTAATGCCTTTTTAGATGATTTTTCTATCTCTGTTTTCATGTGCATATTAATAATTTTTTATTAATGTATAAATATTTTTGAGACACTGCGTCAATGTATTGACAGTTTGAATAGTTTTTTTCATAAACAAGTTATTCAAAAACCGCGTATTATTAAATAAAGAAAATTATTGTTCCGCTATGCGTTTAATTTATGCCGCACTATAATCTATTAGGTTTTTATTCCCTCGGTTTGCATCTCAACTTGCTTTAAAGGTAAATTCAATATAATTTCAGTCCCATGATTATCAGATAATGACTTCTGTTCCCGCGAGTTTACTTTTATGCTTCCCCCGTATGCTTCTACAAATTTTTTCACTAAAGGCATACCATATCCTGTACCCGGTTCGCCATTGGTACCTGCTCTACTTGTCACTTTTTCAACATTAAAGAGATTTTCTAATAAATTTAACGGCATACCTATACCATGATCTATTATGGCAAATGAAACGGTGTTTTCTTCTAAAAAACTTTTCAGTTCTATTGTTGAACCATTTGAAGAAAATTTAATCGCATTAGTTAAAAGATTATTTAATACAGAATTAATAAATGACGTTTTTTCAACAACAACGTCAATATTATCATCAATAGAAATTTCAAGAAAAATCTTTTTTTCTTGAAAACGATTTCGCAGCATATTGTACGATTCTACAATTAAATTTTTGAGATTATAGCTGGATAAATGAAGTTTGGTTTTTCCATCTTCGAGAGCCATTATCATACGAACAAGTTTAAGCATTTCTAAGCTGTTATTCATAGAAATCTCAATTTGATCCTTCAATTCATTAAAAATATTCGGACTTTCTTTTTCTATTTGTAAAATAGTACTCACGGAACAAATAGGATTTATAAGATCGTGGCAAAGTACATGTATTAATTCTTTTCTTTCTCGTGACAATTTGGCTACTTTATCTCTGTTTTTTTTTAGCTCAATGTGAGTTGATACCCTAGCTAAAAGCTCTGGTACTTTAAAAGGCTTGGTAATATAATCTACAGCGCCTAATTCAAACCCTTTTAAAAGGTTTTTTGTCTCATTAATGGCCGTTAAAAATATTACGGGAACATCTTTCATCTCTTTATTTTCTTTTATTTTTACGCATGTTTCATATCCATCCATTTTCGGCATCATAATATCCAGCAAAATTAGATCTGGCTTCGATCTTTCAAGAATTTTCAAGGCTTCAAAACCATTACTTGCTGTGATTATTTCATAATTATGGCTATTTAAAATTTCAGCTAAAATCTGAATATTTTTTTTAATATCGTCAACGATTAATACACTTCCCTTTTTATCATCTTCTTCTGTCATATTACTTTACTCGTTTCAATTAATATCTTATCTTTATCACGCACTTTATTATTAATAGATAATATATTTTTATATATTACAAGCAATACTTATATTTGTCCAAAATTTATTCTAATAAGACTACGCTATTTCATCATGAAAAATGGAGCGGTGAAGGCTACCCTAAAGGTCTAAAGGGAGAGGCTATACCCGAATCGGCGCGCATTACGGCCATTGCCGATGTCTTTGACGCTTTAACTCTTAATCAATCGTTCTAAAAATTTTTGTGATGCCGGTGCCGTTGCCGGCGCTTACGAAAAGGTAATTTAATCCGCCGCTTTCATACGTTGTATATGAAAAAATTCTGGTATTGTTAGCCGTATCGCCTAGGCCAAAACTCGATACCAGAGAAAACTGAGACTCTAAAGGCGAAACGCCGCTTGGCACAGAACTCATATCGGCTCGCCAGATATTGAGCCCGTAAGCTGAATTTTCTAAACCTATATAAAGATAATTGCCGTTTACTTCAAGAAGCGAAATGTGCGTGTTTTCTGTGTCGCACATATTTGTTGTTCCGCAGGCGGTATTGCCGCTCATATCAACTCTGCCGTTTGCCGAGGGGTTTTCTGCCACAAGAACCCAGTCGGGCGAACCCTTGGGAGAGGCAGTACTTCCCTTGGGCAGCATCCAAAGCTGGGGAACTTCGCTTCCTGATGGACATGTTTGCTTAACAGTACTTGTAATTCTCTGTATGGTTTCGCTCGCGCATGCGTTTCTTATTAAATACAAATCGCCATTTGGCGCTGTTTTCATATTTGGTATGGCTTTTAAGGCGTATGTATAGGTATTGGCCGGTTCAAGACAATCCCAGTCGTCGCCGTTACCGTCGCAAATACCGTCATTGCCGTAATTTTCGGGCATGGCAATAGACATATAGCGAAGCCACTTTATACTTGAAGGCGTAATATCTTCAAAGTGATTGCCGTCGCTGGGCGGGTTTGCCGCCGTAGAATAAGTTAATTGGGTGCGAAGAACGCCGCCGTCATTAACCTGGCTCAGTAAAGTTCTGGTATCGATATCGGTATCTGAACCGCCTGACGCTATATATAGCTGTGAGTCGTTACCGCCCGGCCCGTCGTTATCATAATCATGCATAGTATCTATACCCATGAGGTTACCGTTTTGTAAATTGCTGGGATTACCGTTTGTGCCAATATGATCAAGAATCCGGCCATTTAAGTATACAGGCGCCGCGTGATAAACGTCGCCATTGGCGCACCCGCTGGGGTTTACGCACATACGACTGAAAAGAACAGACTGCCCTCCCGCGTCAATATTGCATACGTAAAGCTGATCTTTATAAACCAAAGCCGATGCCATCATGGGACTGGCGCCTCCAGAAAGAAAACCGCTTAATTCTTCAAAACCCATTCTAAAACCGGTAGTGTTGCCGCCGCCGTCATTGGTCTGCCAAATTGACTCGTAATTTGCCTTTGAGGGCTCAATATAGCCCGATACAAAAAGCGCCTGCGTGCCTCCCGCCGTTGAGCAGGCTGCGCCGGTAAGATTATGGGGCTGTGCCCCCAGACAGGCCGGTAAAAAAAAGTCGATACCTTTTAAAAGCGAGCCGCTGGCATTGGGCAGATCGTAAAAGCTCTGGTTACCAGCAGTTACAAGATCGCCGTCAAGGTCGGTATTGGCCGTTCCCGATAAATCATGTGCAAAACGAAACACCTGACTTTGCGCGTCATTTGGCCCCGCGTAAACTCTGTCGTCATAGGTAAAAAGCTTAAAATCAGACACACTGTCGCCAAAAGGGTCGGCATGTACGGCGCCCTCATCAAAGGTGCCCGATGTGGCGATGGTAAATAAACCGGTATTATCAATGCCGTTTTCTACAATCGCGTTTAAGTTCAAATCTAAAACACCGGTAACCGTAAGGGTATATGACGCATCGGGCAAAAATGATGTAAAATAAAGAAGTACGCCGTTTGTACCCGAAAGTAGCGCGCTTGCAATAAGATTGCCCGGGCCGTTTGCGTCTATTTCGAAATTGAGAGTATTTTCGACACTTGTTTGATTCATGGGTTCTGAAAAGTTTAGTCTAATTCTATCTGTGCTTTCAACGCTTATAGATAAAAGAGAAGGCGTTTTATTTTCTACAAAAAAACTTTGAACATTGTCAACGCCGTCAGCATTTATTGTCATCGCGTTTAAATCTTTCACGTTAAAAACTGTTAGCGTATGCGTACCATCCGGAATAATATCATGAATCGTAATTATAACCTCAGAAGCTACCGCGTCACGAACAGCCAAAAGAACATGACAAGAACTGACATGGTAATTTGAAATTGTCTCGGCGCTTATTTGCTCAACATCTTCTGAAAAAGTAAGCCGAATGGTAGTGGCACTCTCTGATACCGCGCTTATAAGAACAGGCGGATAATTCATCGTAAAAGACGCCTTATTGTTAATATCATCTTCTATGATGGCATTAGAATATAAATCGACAATATTAAAAACAGTCACAGAATGAAGAGCTTCGGTTAAAGGCGCCGTTGTCGTTAAAATTACGTCTGTGCCGCCCGCGTCTAATACCACAGACGATATTCCTGCGCCGGCAGAGTTTAAATCAATCTGGTAGTTTGCAATTGTCTGGGCAGAGGTAAGTTCAATTTGCTCTGAAAAAAAGAGCCGTATTGTTGAAGGGTTTATTACCGATATGCTGTTAAGAGAAGGCGGGGCAGAATCAATATAAAATGACTGAACGTTTGAAATACTGTCATTTGCAATTGTATTGTTGAATAAGTCGGCGATATTATAAACTGTCATTGTATGCGTTCCGTCGGTGATGGGCGACGTGGTAGTTATAATAACATCGGTTGGTACAGTATCGCGCATAGCCGAAGCGATATTTGCTGCGGCCCCGTTTGTATCAATTTCATAATTGTTTATATTCTCAGCCGATATTTGGTCTACATCTTCTGAAAATATAAGCCTGAGACTATTCGGGCCTAAAACAACAGCCCGGTCAAATAAAGGCGCTCGGGTATCTACCCAAAAAGAGCTTACGTTATCTGCGCCGTTATTGTTTATTATATTGGCCGATAAATCTTCAACATTCAACACGGTAACAGAATGAGCCCCCTGGGTAAGTCTTTTACTTGTATTAAAAGTGATGATTACATCTACGTTATTTACGTCTAGTGCCACATTATTTATATCTGCCCCGGGCGCTTTGGCGTCTATCTGGTAGTTTGCAGCGGTTTCTGCCGTAAATGTATCTAAACTTTCAGAAAATGTAAGTATGATGATTAAATCGGTTTGTACCGTTACGCCCAATAAAACAGGCGGCGTAATATCTGCTACAATATAAGAAGCTAAATTATCTACCCCATTGTGTGTAATTACATTGGCAGAAGCATCTTCAACATTATAAACTGTAACATTATGAGAGCCCTCGGTTAAAGAACCCGACAGCGTAATTAAAACCTCGTTTAAGTTTACCGCGTCGCGAACTGCCGAAGAAATAAGCGAACCAGCCGGGTTTGCATCAATTTGATAATTTGTGGTTGTCTCTGCTGTTGTTTGTTCCACATCTTCTGAAAATGTCAGGCGAATTGTCGTGGAGGTCTCTAATATCGCAGAAGATAATACCGGCGGTGTGGTATCGGGTACAATAAAAAACGCTAAATTATCTACCCCATCATTTATAATTATATTGGCAGAAGCATCTTCAACATTATACACTGTAATATTATGGGCACCCTCGGTTAAAGAACCCGACAGCGTAATTAAAACCTCGTTTAAGTTTACCGCGTCGCGAACTGCCCATGAAATAAGCGAACCAGCCGGGTTTGCATCAATTTGATAATTTGTGGTTGTCTCTGCTGTTGTTTGTTCTACATCTTCTAAAAAAGTAAGCCGAATTGTCGTAGATGTTTCTAATACGGCTGAAGATAATACCGGTGGTGTGGTATCGGGTACAATAAAAAACGCTAAATTATCTACCCCATTGTTTGTAATTACATTGGCAGAAGCATCTTCAATATTATACACTGTAATATTATGGGCGCCCTCGGTTAAAGAGCCCGACAGCGTAATTAAAACCTCGTTTAAGTTTACCGCGTCGCGAACTACCGATGAAATAAGCGAACCAGCTGGGTTTGCATCAATCTGGTAATTAACTGCTGTCTCTGCCGTAAGCTGTTCTACAGTTTCTGAAAATGTAAGCCGAATTGTCGTAGATGCCTCTAATAAGACCGAAGATAATATCGGCGGTGTGGTATCGGGCACAACCATAAAAGAAGTTGTGTTATCAATACCATCGTTTGTAATTACATTGGCAAAAGTATCTTCAACATTATACACTGTAATATTATGTGTACCGCCGGTTAACGGGGCGGGTAAAGTAATTAAAACCTCGTTTAAGTTTACCGCGTCACGCACAGCCGATAAAATTCCGACTCCCGCGGCATTGGCGTCTATTTGATAATTGGTTGTTGTCTCTGCTGTTGTTTGTTCTACATCTTCTGAAAAAGTAAGCCGAATTGTCGTGGATGTTTCTAATGCGGCTGAAGATAATACCGGTGCTGTTGTATCAGGTACAAAAAAAGACGCTAAATTATCTACCCCATCATTTGTAATTACATTGGCAGAAGCATCTTCAACATTATAGACTGTAATATTATGGGTACCCTCGGTTAAAGAGCCTGTTAATGTAATTAAAACCTCGCTTAAGTTTACCGAATCGCGAACTGCCGATAAAATTAGCGAACCGGCTGAATTAGTGTCTATCTGGTAATTAACTGCTGTCTCTGCCGTAAGCTGCTCTAAGCTTTCAGAAAATGTCAGGCGAATTGTCGTGGATGTTTCTAATACCGCTGAAGATAATACCGGTGCTGTTGTATCGTTATTTACATCGGGCGGTGTAATGTCAGTACTATCATTTGATTTTAAAGTATTTTCAATTAAAAACGCTTCAAACTCAGAACCGCACTGAAGAGTATGTACAGCAAAACCAAATAAAATTACATATGTATATAACAATTTTTTAAGCATAGTCATATTGGACGAAATTTTCTTTTATTATTATACAAAATTTATACAAATATTTTAGTCACATCCATATATTTTTAAAAAATATATTTAAAATATAAATTATACGCCAAGGAGCTTAAAGGGATAAAACCATCATATGAATAAAAATACGTAATAGAAAATCCTGTTAAAAAATTTCTATATCCAATACCTATAGAAACATCTGGTTGAATAAGCAGTTTCGCGAATTCTTTAAACTTTTCGTTTACTTTTATTATTGAATACATAGGAGCTATTGTCAGTGATTCTATAAAATATATCTTTAGATGACTATCCCTTAAAATCTCTTGCCGCCAAACCGGGCCAGACGCCATACCCAGCATTCTTAAAGAATTAACAGATTTTTCAAACCATATAGGCGTAATCATGAGCTTAAAATCAGGAAAAATCGCTTTTTTACTTTGCCAAATGTTATCTTTAAGATTAAAATTTAGAGAGAAAAATACTCCATAACCGTAATCAAATATCTTTGAAAACCCATACTGCGGCTTAAGGTATCTAAAACCAATATCAAAATTATGAATAAAACTTTTCTTAGAGGGTTCAGCCTCTTGCGATTTTTTCCATTTTTCTTTTAATTTTTCATAAACTTCTAAACTTTCTTTTTTATCTTTTATAACTTTTAATTCTTCAATTTTTTCCTGCTCAATTTCAAAGGTACCCAGATTACTTTCAAAAATTACAATATTTTTATTCTTTTTTTTTATTGTACCATTTAAAATTATACCGTCTTTTGTAGAAATAACATCTGCCATAATTTGTGCCGGCAAAAGGAATATAATCCAAAATAAGATGAATTTTTTTCTCATTTGCTACCTGTTAATATTTTTAATATTTGACTTCTGTATGGCAATTTTACCCAAAGATGTATTTAATATAATTTGCTGTGAATCTTCAGAATCAATGAACCCAATTATATAATCTTCATTTTTAGTTATAATCGTTATTTTTTCTGCGGGAACAGAGTTTATTTGTTTTGATAAAACACGGCTTTTCTTTTCTTGCTTTTTTTCTTGCTTTATTTCTTGTATATCTTGTTTTTCGATTTCTTTTATTTTTTGCATATTAAGAATTAATGGCTGCATGTCATATCCTTCTGGCTTTTTGGTAGGCGTGATCGTATTTCCCTTAATTAGCGTATCAAGTTCTTTATCTTTTAAAGTTTTGTTTATTTTTATGGATGTTTTAATAAGCTCTTTATCGCCCAAACGCGAACCCATTAGATACAAATTTTTATTTGAAGAACGGGCCAAAGCCGATTTAGAATCAGCAAGAATAACTTCAAGATACTTGTTTACAGCTTCTTCTTTTTTACCTTTTTTTTCAAGAAGGCGGGCCTTGTAAAAATCAATTAGATTTTTATTAACAACAGAATTTTTTTCTATTTCTTTAAGCATGTTCCAGGCATTTTCATAGGCGAAAAGTTGAATTAATTTTTCTGTTTTATCGATAGAAGACTTATTATCATTTAATATGCTTTCTTTCTCTTTCTTAAAGCCGAATAAAAATTTTTTTAAAATAGACGCGGTTGTCGCGATATCTGTATCTGGATATTTCTCGATTATCTCATTATATTTATCCACCGCTTTATCATAAAATGAAAGCATGGCATAAGAATATCCCTGGTGTAGTAAAATACCCGCTTTTAATGATAAATCTTTAATTTCTGCTAACGCTAAAGCATAAGTGTGTATGGCTAATTTGTATTCATGATTTTGTTCATAATAATAAGCAGAATATAAATATTTATGATACTGGGTCTGAGTAATGTTTTCAACCAAAGTTTTATTCATGATTATTCGAACAAGATTAATAAAAAGAAGACTAAAGTTATCAGTATAACTATCAGATGGATTAAAATTATAATGAGAATCTGAGAAATTCTTACTATTTTCCATAAGTTTTATCATATTTTCTTCATACTCAAGAGATGTAATCTTTTTAAAATACAGTTTTTTATTATTTTCATAGGCCGTTATCAGACCAAAATGATTTAATGTAGATTTACTATAATTACTTTTCATCAAGTGGTACTTAAGTTCTAAAACTCTTAATTTCATGATAGAATTATTAAAAAAAACAATAGACAAAATAGAAATTATTGAAAATAAAACTATTACTAAAAGACTGCCGCGATTTTTCATAAATTAACCCATTTCAAATCGATTTCTGCCGTTGTCTTTAGCCGTATAAAGAGCGGTATCGGCAAAATAAATCATTAAGTTCATCAGCTTAGAAACAGATTTATTGGCAGATAAGGCCGTATTAATTACTTCTCTATCAACTATTGTACCCCCAATACTTATGGTTACATTCATCACCCCTTTTTTAGACTCTACTTTCGCGTTTTCAACGCTACTTCTAATTCTTTCTGCCGCGATTTTTAAACCTCTTTCATCAGTATGGGGCAGCAATACCGAAAATTCTTCGCCGCCGTACCTTGCCACTACATCTTTATCGCGGCTTTGTTTTTCTATCTGTTTAGCCACAGATTTTAATACCTCATCGCCTATCTGATGACCGTATGTATCATTAAAATTTTTAAAATAATCTATATCAAGCATTAAAAAGCCGATACTGCTATTTTCATTTACAGATTTTGATAACTCTGATTCCATTTTTGAAAATAAATATCTTCTGTTGTAAAGACCGGTTAATTCATCTTTATTGGCCATTATTTCTATATTTTCTTTTTGCTTTAATACGGTATCTCTTTCATTTAAAACATTTTCAAAGCGTTCTTTTAATGTTCTTGCCATAAAATTAAAGGAACGTGACAGTTCGGCCAATTCGTCACTGCCGTTTACTTTGGCGCGCGCGTCAAAGTTCCCTGATGCTATTTGGCGGCTAATATTATAAATTTCTTTTACCGGTGATACAACCATACGATAATGAATAAGCCCAAAAATTAAATTAATTAACATAAATATAAAAACTGTAATAAATGACTGTTTGTACAACACAGTGCTGGCAGATTTTATCTCTTGCAGTTCATACGCTAAAATTAAAATATATTTTTCAAGAAGAGGAATTCCTAACGGTATAAGAAAGTATGTTTTCATATTTTTTGAATCAATTTCAAGAAAGAAACTTTCTCCTGAAAACTGATAATTTGCCATAGCCTTTATTTTATGAGATTCAAAATCTGCGGGCAATGAAATTTTGTTTGAAGATCTCGCCTCAATTTCATTTAATTCATTTACAAGTATGAAATTTTCTTCAGTAGCAGAAATAATTTCTATAAGTTCTCGAATAAGTTCTGTCTTGTTTCGCGTGCTAAACATAGAATCTTCAAGCATACTTTTTGAAAATTGTTCCATAGAATTTATTAAATTTTCTACCTTTAATTCAAGTTTAATTTTTGAGTTTTCTGATATTAAATCTGTTTGATTTTCAAAAATCATGACAACAGCAGATAATGTTGACACGGTCATTAAAAACAAGTAAATTAAAACAACTTTAGAGCCTATTTTGTTCATTAATTTTATATTCTTCATTTTGGTTATGCCTTTTTGAAAACAATATAATATTAACATATACATTTGTCTTTTTTTTATTCGCTTATTTATTGTTTTCTTTTTCGTATATTGTTTTTATTTAAACCCATTAATATATTTTAGATATTTTATTTGTCTTTTTATTTTCGTAATAATATATTACAATTGCTTAAAGAAAAGAAAATGAAAACTGAACAAATACTTATAGTTGAAGACGAAGGCATTATTGCTAAAGAAATTCAAAATAGAGTTGAACGTCTTGGTTATTTAGTAACAGATATCTTAGACAGCGGCGAAGCCGCTATTGAAACCGTGCATAATAATCAGCCTAATTTAATTTTAATGGATATTAAATTAAAAGGTGAAATGGATGGTATTGAAACAGCAAGAAAAATACGCATGCTATATAATATTCCTATTATTTATCTTACGGCACATACAGATGAAAAAACTCTTGAAAGAGCCAAACTTACAGAACCATATGGATATATTGTAAAGCCTTTTGATGAAACTGATTTTAAAATTAGAATTGAGATGGCTTTATATAAACATAAAATGGAGTGTGAAAATAAAGAACTTTTAGAAGAAGCAAATAAAATTCTGCTAAAAAACCTTCAAATTGACAGCTTAACCGGTATCGCGAACCGCAGAAAATTTGATTTACGCATAAAAACAGAATGGAAAAGAACAGGAACATGCAGAAATTTTCTATCATTAATTTTAATTGACATTGATTATTTTAAAAATTTTAATGATACATACGGTCACCAAAAAGGCGATGATTGCCTTATTCTAACCGCTAGAACCATAGAAGCCTGCTTAACACGAAAAGGCGATTTAGCCGCGCGTTACGGAGGTGAAGAATTTGCCGTTATTATGCCGGCCACCCCTCTTGAAGGAGCCATACAGGTAGGTGAAAGAATACGAAAAGAAGTCGAAAACCTTGCATTGCCTCACGAGAGATCACGGGTATCAGATGTTGTAACTATAAGCCTCGGCATATGCACTGTTTTTCCGAATAATCATTTAGAATATTATGATTTAATAAAAAAAGCTGACGAGGCTTTGTATGAAGCAAAAGAAAAAGGAAGAAATCAAATTTCGTATAAAAATCTTGGAAATTTTACGGCAAAAGAAAAAAAACAAAATGAAATTATTTTTGAATAATAATTAATAAATTTATTGGTAAAATTCAATGAAAACTAATATTGAAAACAATACAATTATTACAAGAACAGAAAAAATATCACTTGAAAATAATTATATACAAATTCAAATTTTACCCGATGTCGAAATTACTCTTGAAGATATAAAAGAAAATGAAAAAGCAATTTTAAAAATTTCTCATGAAAAAAAATATCCTATTCTCGTTGACGCCACCATGCTAAGAAATATTACAAAAGAAGCCAGATTTTATTCTTCAGATGAAAACAATTTTACCATGATTAAAGCTCTGGCTGTTGTGGCAAAATCTATTTTTATACAAACGCTGGGAAATTTTTTTATAGGTATAAACAAACCCAATTATCCCATAAAAATATTTAACTCAAAAGAAGAAGCATTAATATGGATAAAAGACTACAATGAACTCAGTTAAACCTGTATATACAGATGAAAGACTAAAAAATATTCTAGATTTTCTAAACGATCTTGAAATCGGCATATTTAATAATAAATTAATTCCATCTGAAAAAAATGATGATATAGATCTTATTATAAAAAAGATAAACAAAATCTCAAATAAAAAAGCGGGATTAATATGGGAAAAACCTTATGTTGAAAACAGACTTTCTGAGCTGGTAAATGTTATTATCAATATATCTTCTTTAAATTTTTCAAAGAAAGCGAACATAAGTGACGATTTAAATATTTTTGACACCATCGCGCAGGGTTTAAATATACTGGGCGAAGAGCTCTTAGCATCAACCGTGTCACGCGAATATTTAAATAACATTGTTCAGTCAATGACAGATATTCTGTTTGTGTTAAATGAAAAAAAAGAGATACAAACCATAAACGATATAGCCCTTGAAATCTTGGGGTACAAAGACGAAGAACTTCACGGTCAAAATATAAATATTTTGTTTTTCGGAGAACTCCCATCGGTATTAGACTTTCAAAATAAGAAAGAAAACTCCTTCACCCAAAAAATAGAAACCTCTTTAAAAAGCAAATACGGTAAAGAGGTGCCGGTTATATTTTCTTCATCTATTATGAGCGAAAAAGACGGCTCATTTAAAGGAATTGTATGTATTGCCAGCGACATTACAGAAAGAAAAAAAACAGAACAGGCTCTTTTTGAAAGAGAAGAAAAAATTAAGAAATCACTTAAAGAAAAAGAAATACTTTTAAAAGAAATTCATCATAGGGTTAAAAACAATCTTCAGGTAATAATGAGTCTTTTATATCTTCAAAGCATCAACATTAAAGATAAAAATACTCTCGCTTTATTTCAAGACAGTCAAAATAGAATTAAATCGATGGCTCTTGTTCACGAACAACTGTATAGAAGCAAAAATCTTGCCGATATCGATATGTCCATTTATTATAAAGAATTAATAAAACAGATTTATAAAACCTATGCTGTTACTTCTAATGATATTACAGTTGAAACAGATATTAAAAATGTTTTCTTAGGCATTAATATAGCGGTACCATGCGGCCTTATCGCTAATGAGCTAATTTCAAATGCTTTTAAACATGCCTTTGAAAAAGAAAACAAAGAAAATAAAATAATGATAAAAATGAGAAAAGAAGCAAAAAACTTTGAACTCATTGTAAAAGATAACGGCAAAGGTATTCCTGAAAATATAGACATTTATAAATCTGACACTCTTGGCATGACTCTGGTAAATACTCTGGTAACTCAAATTGAAGGTTCATTACAAATATCTGTAGAGAATGGTTCTTTATTTAAAATAATCTTTTAATAAGAAAAGACATTAGCAGCCTTCTCATTATAAAGAAGGCATTACCGCAAGCCCTTCAGAATTTATTTGTCTCTTTTTCGGTATATGTAAATTCTTTCACATATTTATTTGACTTTTGCTTGCCTTGATAATATATTATAAATGCATATATCTTTATAATGAAAACTGAAAAAATACTTATAGTTGAAGATGACAACATTCTCGCGAAAGCAAACGGCAGAAATCAAATTTCATATAAAAGTCTGGGAAACCTGCCGGCTCAAGACACAAAAACAGAAAAAATTCTTTTTGAATAAAAATAAAAAATAATTTCTAGTCTGAATATAACTTAAAAGTTGGAACTTACACTATATAAAGCCATGAATGAAAACCATAACGCTATTTCATTATTAGAAACAAAAGTTAACCCTATTCATATTATAGGCGCTGGCGGCGTAGGAATGAGCGCTCTGGGTATGATATTACTTAAAGAGGGCTTTTTAGTTACAGCTTCAGATAAAAAGAAAAATACTTATCTTGAAAAACTAAACAAGGCGGGTGCAAAAACATGGGAGGGTTCTGTACCTGAAAATATTCCCAAAAACGCTATTGTCTTTTTCAGCAGCGCCATTTCAAAAAATAATCCCGAAAGAAAATTTGCCGAAGAAAATAACATGCCCGTCTTTAACAGAAATCCTCTTTTGGCGTATATATCAAAAAACCATTTTTCTATAGCTATTGCCGGATGCCACGGCAAAACAACCACATCAGCATGGATTGCGTATCTTCTTGAACAGGCCGGTTTAGATCCCAACGCGATTATAGGCGGCACCGTAAAAGAATGGAACTCAAATGTACGTTTCGGCTCTGGCGCATGGCAAGATAAAAAAATACTCGTTACCGAAGCCGATGAATCTGACGGCAGCTTTCTTTTTTTAAGCACGAATATTTCTATTGTAACCAATATTGATATTGATCATGTCGATTTTTATAAGAACATAAACGAACTGCATGAAAAATTCAATCAGTTTATACAAAATACATCTGCAAACAACGGAGCTTATTTTATATCGCCTCAAATACCTAATGAACTTCAAAAAAAAGTCTTTGCCAATAATATAACCAACAAATTAATGAATGAAATTTCACAAAAAATTAATATAAACTCAAATAAACTATTTTATGAAAACAATGAATATAAAGTAAATCTGCCGGGAGAACATAATTTATTTAACGCCGCTTGTGTGTTGGCCGTGGGCCAGTACTTAAATATACAAAACCAAGTTATAAAATATACTTTAGAAAACTTTACCGGCGTATCAAGACGGATGGAAATATTGCATGAATTTACACCAAAAGAAAATAAAACAATTACAATTATAGACGATTACGCCCATCATCCGGTTGAAGTAAAAGCTGTATTAGAAACACTGCTTTCTCAAAAGAAAAATATAATCGCGGTGTGGGAGCCTCACCGCATTTCAAGATTTATTCATTTTTTTGAAGATTTTAAAAAAGTTTTCGAAGAAAGCATTGGCCTTAAAAATTTATATGTTCTGCCTGTTTTTTATTCTGGAGATTTACCTGAAAATTTTCCCGAATATAAAAACTTATTTGAAAATTTAATAAAAACAACCGGCGGATTTATAAATCAAAAACAAAACTTCAATTTATTATTCGACAAGATATTAAACGTCAATAATAATGTTACCATTATTTTTATGGGGGCCGGAGAAAGTTCAAATTACGCTCATGAGTTTGTTTCATCTATAAAAAAAACATGATAATACCCGAAGGCAAAAATATTTTAATCTGCGGAGCCGCGGGCAATACCGGCCGGTGGTTTTCGCTTCTTCTTTTAAAAAAAGGATACACTGTATTTGCCTATGATAAAAATAAAAATTTTCAGCCAGACAACATTTTATCAATACAAAAAGATTATCATGTAGTTGATGAAACCGAATTTAATAATTTTACTATTTTAAAAAAAGTAAACGGGATAACTTTATCGCCGGGAGTTCCTTTAAGTCAGCCTATATTTAAAAGGGCCGTTGAAAATAATATTCCTGTTTTTACAGAGCCGGAATTTTGCGCGCCTTATCTAAATGAAAAAAAATGGATAGCCATAACCGGCACCGACGGCAAAAGCACAACCACGGCATTAATTACTCATCTTTTAAAATCGATAAAAAAAGAAGCTGTATCATGCGGCAATTACGGTATTCCGTTATCACAAATTCTTGTTGAAGAAGAAAAATACGCCGATCTAGAATTTCTTGTCATGGAGCTAAGCAGTTACCAGCTTGAACTTTTTAGAAACCTTAAAAGCAATGCCGCTTTATTTTTAAACCTTGCTGATGATCACATTAACCGGTACGAAAACTTAAAAGAATACAGAGACGCCAAGTGGAACATTATTAAAAACAGCCGAAAAGAAGATTTTTTTATTATTAATACAAAACTTTTACAAGAAGTTTTAAAAGAAAAAAACCATCCGTGGAACTTAAAAAATAAAAATAACACCCCTAATGTTATTGAAATAAACTGCGAAAATATAAAATCAGAAAATTTTAACTGGCAAAATAATACATTGTTTTATAAAAACAAAGAAAAACTTCTAACAACCAACAATCTTCAAATATCGGGAAATCATAATTTAACTAATATTTTATTCGCTTTAGAAACTATAAAAGCAATATTGCCAAATACTGGTGTAACAGAATATATCCATCCGCTTAAAAACTTTCGTCCTCTGCCTCATCGTTTCGAAATAATTCATAAAGAAGCCACAGATGACAAAAACAGGTACATTAACGACTCAAAAGCAACAACGGGGCAAGCTGTTTTAAAAGCGCTGGAAAGTATTGACCCGCCTTTTTTTATTTTTATGGGCGGGCAAAGCAAGGGCGAAGACTATACTGTTTTAGCAAAAAATCTGAGAAAAAAATACGCGATTGTATTTTTGTTCGGCAAAGATAAACATATTTTAGAAAAAATCTTTATAAACGAAAAAGTAATTGTTCAAGGCAGTTACGAAATACTTACCGATGCTTTTTTAGCGGCAAAAGAATACCAGAAAAAAGAATCTATTGAAAAAGCAACCTATCTGTTATCGCCCGCGATGACTTCATGGGATCAGTATAAAAACTTTGAAGAAAGAGGCAATCATTTTAGAAATCTGGTTTTAGAAGAATAAGGTTTTTCTTTCAATATAATTTATTTAACAAAACTGCCGTTATTATATTCTTCAAACGCTGTACGAATTTCGTCTTCAGTATTCATAACAATGGGGCCTTTCCAGACGATGGGCTCTCTTAAAGGTTTGCCCGATAAATACAAAAGTCTTGCTCCTTTTTTGCCCGCGTGCATAATAATATTTTCACCCTTGTCAAACAATACCAGAGTTTCGTTTTTTAATAAAGAATCTTTATAAAGATAATCTGAGTTACCATTTTCAGAAAAATGAACTTCTCCTTTAATTACATAAATGAAAACCGTATCTTCTATTTTAGCCGCATGTGCGTATTTTATATTAGAATCTATGGTAATGTCAAAAAAACTTGGATTAATAATTATGTTTTCAACAGGGCCCTTAACTTGATTTATAGATCCGCAAATTATTTTTATTTTTACGCCATCATTAATTTTTATTTCAGGTATATCTTTCGCCTTAATGTCTTGATAGCGGGGCGCCATCATTTTATGGGAAGACGGCAAATTTACCCATATTTGAAATCCTTCGAGTTTTTTACTTTTATTAACTTGTGGCATTTCTTGATGAACAATTCCGCTGCCGGCAGTCATCCATTGAACATCGCCTGTAGAAATAATACCCTTGTTACCCATGCTGTCTTGATGTTCCACGCTGCCTTTTAGTATATAAGTAATGGTCTCAATACCTCTATGCGGATGAAAGGGAAAACCATTCTTATATTTTTCAGGATCAGATGATCTAAAATCATCCATTAATAAGAAAGGATCAAAAAGAGGTTTTTCATAATAACCGAAAGCTCTTTTTAATTGAACTCCCGCCCCGTCTATAACAGGTTTGCTTTTATAAATATTTTTTATTTTTCGTATATTCATTTTTATATATAAATTTACATAATATTAAGAAAAACTTCTTTTTTTTATGAATGATTGTCTTCCAAGCAATGGCGGTTTTATTAATTTAAAGTCTTACACGTGAGGTCTTTTGGCTATCTTTCTAAAGTAAGTATGGTTTTTTTAAAGAAAATATAAAAAAAACTTGCCGGTTGGTTTAAAATAAATTATTTTGTAGGTTAGTTAGCGTTCACTAACCTGCAAAATATGACAACATTAAACAGAAAAGAAGAAATAATTCATGCCGCGTTAAACATTACGGCAGAAAAAGGAACACCAAACTTAACCATAGCCGAAATCGCCTCTAAAATAGGTATCTCTGACGCTGCCATTTACAAACATTTTAAATCTAAAAATGATATTTTAATGGCTTTAATTGATTTAATAGGCGATGGATTAACAGGTATTTTATCTGATAATACTGAAAAAAAACCCGAAGAACGACTGGTAAATATTTTAAAAAAACAGCTTCAATTAATAGAAAAAAATCCGGGTCTGCCCCGCCTCTTATTTTCAGATTATGTTCAGGTTCATGATAAGGCTCTTAAAGAAAAAATGCTGAAAATTATAATGAGCTACATTAACGGCATAAAAGCAATTTTAAAAGACGGAATATCACAAAAATATTTTCGTGATGATTTAAACCCTAATGCGGCGGCCTATGCTTTTTTAGGGCTTATACAATCAAATATTATTGTATGGTCCTTATCAGATTTTTCTTTTTCATTAACAAAAACACATTCAGATATTTGGCAGGTTTTATTAAAAGGATTAAAATAATAAGATTAAACAGGAGAAAACTATGAAAAACTTGAAAAATAAAACAAAAATAATCGCGGCCTCTATTGTTTCAGCAGGAATGATATTGGCGGTTATACATCACCTGCATTCAGGACATGACCATTCTCATGATCATAGCGCCCCAGCGGGAGAAATGACACTAAACGACGGTAAAAAATGGAAAGCCGATAACACAACAAAAAAACATATTTCGTCTATGCGCGAAACAGTTGAAGGAGCAATAAAAAAAGAAAATTTATCTGCTGAAACGTATAAAAAAACCGGTGCGGCATTAAGTGATATTTTCAATCAAATACTTCAAGACTGTACCATGACAGGAAGAGACCATGAAGAACTGCATAAGTTTTTAATGACATTGAATATAGAAATTGAAAACTTAAAAAAAGATGACCTTACAAAAGCAGAAGCTTCACTAAAAGAAGCAGACAATAAACTTTTGCTTTTTGATAAATATTTTGAGTAAAAATTAAATTCATTAAAACTTACTCCTTTCCTATTTGCCTTGGCCGGGCAGTTTAAATAAATTGCCTAACTATAACAAAAAGACTGCCTGGCCATGGCAAATTTATTATTCATCACAGCAAACTTTGTTTTTACCCTGCGCTTTGGCCTTGTATAGATACTCATCTGCCTTTTTAATTAAAGATAACATATTTTTACTATCTTTCGGGTAAAGACTAAGACCGCAGCTAACAGTAACTTTTCGATTATCAAACTTATGTGAAGCAATCATTGTAATTATACGATTTGCGTAATGTACAGCTTCTTTTTTATCAACCTCAGGAGCAATTATTAAAAATTCTTCGCCGCCAAACCTTCCTACGGTATCAGTTGAGCGCGCTGATTTTAAAAGTAAATCTGCTATTTCTTTTAATATTTTATTACCTTCAAGATGGCCAAATTCGTCATTGTATGATTTAAAATTATCTACATCAATCATTAGAATTGAAAAAGTGAGCTTATATCGTTCTGACCGCAACATTTCTTTATTTAGTTCTTCCATTAAATAACGGTGATTATATAATCCGGTAAGGCCGTCTACTATACTTAAACGGCGCATCTCTTCTATAGCCTTTACCCTTTCTATGGTAAGCGCGGCATATACGGTAAGAAGAGAGAAAAGAGAAATATCTTCAATTCTTGTCTTTTTAATTTTAAAATCACACGCAAAAATAACACCAACAATACGTCCATCTACGGTCAAAGAAGAAACTAATACTGATTTAACGCCTTCTTCTAAAAGTTTCGGAGCCGGCTTATCATAATTGTTTAAATCATTTATATACAAGGGATATGATTGATTAAAAACTGAATTTATAAGCCCGCCCTTAGATATTGACCATCTATCTTTTTTTCTAAATTTATCAGTGAATCCTTTTGATGCAATTAGTTTTAAATCTTCTGTTTTTTCATCAAAAATAGCTAGACACCCAGCAGGCATGTTTGTTAATTTTGTCGCGTAGTCAACTATAGCGAAACCCGCGTCTTTCATGCTGTCTATATTCTCAATAATTAAACCCAGATGATAAAGATTTTCATGTTCTTTCAACATCTTTTCTTTTTCTTCATACCGCTTTCTTCTTTCTTCAGCCAGCTTCCACATTAAATTAGCCGCGAGACCGCCCATAATTTCGGTCTTTTCAGATTTAATTTGTTTAAGCTCTTCAAAAACCATCCTATTACCGGTTACATCAATCACCAACTCTATGTCATCTGTTAATAAATCGCGGTATTTGGTATAAATAGGAACTTTAAGCCGTTTGGCCAAGAAAATACCATTGGCCATCGGGTTTAGATCAGCAACACCAACAATGTTTATAATACTATTATCTTTAAGCATTTCAAGAATCGCGCTACCGCCCCTGCCGCAACCAACAATAGCTACATTATGTTTTTCTTCTGTTTCGCTAAGTGTCTTTTTATTGTTTTCTTTTATTTTACCTGATTTTTGGGCCCATTCAATAGCGTCATCAATTGATTCGACTTTTAATTTTTTTACGATATTTTCAAAATGATAATTTACGGCAGTATTAGATTTGTGTATTAATATACTTATTTCGTTTTCAGTTCTACCTTCATAAAGCCATCTTAAAATATCAATTTCTGTACTATCAAGAATTTTTGCGGTTTTTTTAGATTTTTTTGAATTACTGTTCATTTATCAAGAAAAAATACATCGTACATAACCCAGACTATATTATTTCTTCAAAATGTAAATTATTTTGAAACATTATTGAAGTAGCCTATAAAAAAACATTTATAAAATTGACAAATATCAATAAATTTGTAACGCAATATTAATTTTAGATAGATACCCATTTATAAGTTAGATGTCTATATCAACCGCACTATTATTTTGGGTGTGAGTTCAAAAAAAATAGGGAAAATAAATAACTTTTCAAACGGCGACCCTATTATTTTTATAATAAAAATACTTTATTTTAATTGACACAGAAGCTGATTTTTTTATTTATTTATCTTTATGAATATAATGAATAATCAGACTTTAAGTTTTCGTCAATTAGTATTAATTATCTTTTTACCTCTTGCTGTTATTTTTTTTATAATCGCTCTGTTAAAAACACAAGCTGAAAAACAATATATTGATACTTTATCAACCGCGGCAACTTATGATTTACTTTTCACTATCCCCTTTGTTTACTTTCTTTTAATTCGAAAAACAACAATTTCAAATTTTACTGTAATACCAGTTTTTATTTTAATGATGTCAATAGCGTCTTTCATTGTACCACCAGAACATTCTATACATTTAATTATTATTAAAAATTATTTTTTTCCTATTATTGAAACAGTTTTTATTGTTTTTATTATTACAAAAACAGTAAAACAAATACGCATCTTTAAACAAAAAAAACTTGTTTCACAAGATACATTTTCGATTTTAAAAGAAACATTAAACTATTTGCTACCAAAAACTGTAGCGAATATTTTTCAACTGGAACTTGGCGTTATTTATTTCGCTCTTTTCAAATGGCGAACTAAAAAATCGTTATTAACTTTTACATACCATAAAAATGGAATACTATCTATTCTTGGTGTACTAATATTTATGATATTTATTGAAACCTTTGTTATGCACATCTTACTAATAAGATGGAACATTTATGCCGCGTGGATTTTTACATCTATAAGTATCTACAGCGCTTTTCAAATTTTCGGTCTTATAAAATCTTTAATAACTTATCCCGTTAAAATTCAAAAAGACAGCCTTATATTACGCTATGGCTTTTTAAGAGAAAGTATAATTTTATTAGATCAAATTCAAAAAGTAGAATTCACGTCATCTGAAATATCAAAAAATAAAGAGATAAAAATATTTTCGCCTTTTGATACGTTTGAATCGCCTAATATTATCATTCATTTGAAAAACGAAAACACTATAAATACCTTATGGAACAAACCCATTAAATATAAATCTTTAGCAATATATATTGATGATAAAAATAATTTTATAAATACTTTAAATAAATATGTTTAATATTTCAACTAGTTTCATCTTTTTTTCGGCGGGATTCGCACTTATTTTATCCATGGGACAGCTTATTAAGCCATTAAATATAAAAAATTATATTTTATCGGGTTTTTTATTCTCATTAAGCATGGGAATGTTTTACATGGGAATTATTGATTCGGGATTAATACAGGTACATCCGCACTTTCTTTTTTCTTTTTTTCCATTTCCTTTTCTTTTAGGCCCTCTTGGATATATGTATGTAAGCCTTTTGTCTAATGAAAATTTCACATTACAAAAAAACAATTATATTCACTTTCTGCCTTTCTTTGCTTCTATTTTCATTGGATACCAATACTGGAGCATGCCCTTAAGCACAAAAATAGAAGTAATTCAAATTTTATTATATTCAGGAGTATTTACCCAGCATCATTTCATAATTTTAATTCCCATGCTTTCAGTTTCAATATATCTTATCTATGTTATTTTTGACCTAAACCCTTTGATTAAAATGAAAAATAAAAGAGTTCAATTTTTACTGGGATTGGTTATTTTATGGGTAATTGCTGTGTCTTCATCTATTTATTCAATAGCAATGGGTAATTCAAAAAATTTTAAAATTGTAGGTATCGCGTGCGGTTTATCGGTAATTTATTTATATTTCATATCGCAAAGAGAACCCGATTTTTTACTAACCTTCGGTAGTGAAGTTAATAGAAAAAGGTATGAACGTTCACTGCTCACGAAAATTAACATTAAAGAATTTGAAAAAAGGCTTAATATTCTTATCAATAACCAAACCTGCCTTGATCCTGAACTTACGCTCTCAAAAATGGCAAAGTTGCTGAACATTAGCTCCCACCAGTTGTCGGAATATTTAAATGAACATAAAAATATGAATTTTCATACTTTTATTAACCAAAATAGAATAGCGTACGCGCAAAACGAGCTTTTAAAAAACAAAGATAAAACTATTTTATCCATTGCTTTTGACTGTGGATTTAACAGTCTTTCATCTTTTAACGCCGCTTTTCAAAAAGAAACAGGCTTAAGTCCGTCTTTATATAGAAAAAACTCTATTGGCCCGCTATTACATATTACTTAAGATTTCTTCTAATCTTTTCTCAAGAAATTCCCTGTCATATTTTTCATCAGGAAAATCAGATTCAAATAATAATAGAATATTTTTACCTACTGCTTCTTCTCTTGCTAAAGCAGGCAAATAAGCATATACTTTCACTGAGCTTGAATCTGAGATAAAATAAAGCTTAACCTGCGTTCCCGCTTTCATTGTTTTATTGTTGCCTATATCTATCTCTTTTTTTAACACATAGGTAGCGGCATATTTTTCAGAAAAATAATTTAGCTCTTCTCTCTTAACAAATCTTCCCGAACAAAAAGAAAAAATTGTAAAGACAATGAAAACTCCGGCAAAAATTGTAATTTTTTTATCATTCATTCATCCATATTTAATTTTTTTTTGAATTAGACAACCTTTTTGCGGTATAAAATAAAAAAAAGGGGGTATTACATTAATATGAAAGTAGGTAAAGCATACACGGCAAGCGTTATGGGTTTTAACACTATCGCGGTTCAGGCAGAAGCTGATATTCTACCGGGCAGTATGTATATGCAGATTGTAGGCTTAGCTGACAGTTCGGTAAAAGAATCAAAAGAAAGAATACGATCTGCCATTGTCAACAGCGGATATCACTATCCGGTAAAACAAATTGTTATTAATTTAGCTCCTAATGAAATTCAAAAAGAAGGCGGATTAATAGAATTTGCCGCTGCGGTTGCCATTTTATCAGCATCAGGGCAGATAAATAATGAAATATTAAATGATAAGATGTTTTTAGGGGCACTGTCTCTTGACGGAGTTCTTCAATCTTCAACAGGAATAATGGCGGCCGCCATTTTAGCAAGAAAACTGCCCTTTATAAATTCAGTTGTTGCGCCCGCTGATTCTTTAAGAGAAATCGGATGTATTCCCGATTTAACAGTTTATCCTCTAAGAAATCTTGAAGAACTAAAAAACCTTGAAACAAATTTAATACAACCCCATAAAGACGGCATATTCATCCCTAAAAGCCAGACTTTTTCTATTGATATGAGACAAATTAGGGGCCAGCAAAAAGCTAAAAAAGGTATTTGTTATTCATTATTAGGCAAACACCATTCATTGATCATGGGCTCACCGGGAACAGGAAAAACAATGCTTGCGAGAGCTTCTGAAGGTCTTCTTCCCAATTTAACTCTCGACGAAGCTCTTGAAATAACCAAAATATATTCCATATCTGGTTTAAGCACAGGCAGCCTCGTGCAATCGCGTCCTTTTAGATCACCGCATCATACCACTTCTGATGTAGCCCTTGTTGGCGGGGGCAGTTATCCCATGCCCGGCGAAATATCGCTCTCTCATCGGGGAGTTTTATTTTTAGACGAGTTGTTAGAATTTGATACCTCAAGCCTTCAGGCCTTAAGGGAACCTCTTGAAGAAAAAAAAATAACAATCAGCAGGGCAAAAGGAGCGTTTACTTTTCCCGCTGATTTTATTTTTCTTGGAGCCGCAAACCCCTGCCGCTGCGGGTATATTTTTTCATTAAAAAGAAAATGTTCCTGCCGTTTAACCCAAGTTCGTCATCTTTACAGAAAAATAATTGGTCCTTTTCTTGACAGAATTTCACTTGAAATAGAATCAATAGAAGAAACTTCTAATCTATTTTTAATAGATACAAATGAAAAAAACACGGCGTGGTATCGTGAAAAAATTATTGAAGCCAGAAACAGAATGTTTCATAGGAACAAAGGAAGATATAATATTGAACTTACAGCTGAAGAAATATTTAAAATCATTAAGAATTTGAATAATTGGGAAAAAATTGCCAGAGAATTCAGCGAAAAATTAGAACTAAGCCACAGAGGTTTAATTCATTCTTTAAGATTAGCCTTGACAATTCAAGATTTTTATGAAAAAGATAAACTTACTGAAGATATTTTATTAGAGGCTTTTAGTTACCGTGTTTTTGGCCGATTAAGAGCAATGGCTGAAGAATTAATCGCATAAAATTTATTAAAAGCCTCTTTATGAAAAAAATGCTTATTTTAATAAAAAATGAGTTAATTCTGAAGCTATCTTATCTATCGCAAACTCAAGATATCTGTCGTCTTTAATACGTTTTTGGTATTCTAATATTTTTTCTTTATTTGTAGAGTATTTTCGTCTACCTAACTCAGTTGTTTTAGGTATAGACCTCCTACCCTTATTCGCTAATCTTCTTGCCATTTGTTACTTCCTTGTAACATTTATATTTAAAGCCTTCCTTGGCTTTCATAAGAATATCGGCGATTTTAAAATTAAACTTAAGATTTGAAAAAAATTTTTATTAATTTAAACCAGATGAAAATGAAGTAGGCTGAATATAAAATGGATTGTATTCAATAAGTTCAGATCTTTCATTAAACAATAAAAGCCCTATGTGACTATTTTTTACTTTATTTAACTCTGCGTGCCATTTTTCAATAGCTATACAATATCTCTTGTACTGCTTAATACTAAAAGGTTTATAACCGGCATAATAATGTTCTTGTTTTGTTTTTTTTACCTCAAAAAAGAAGTAATGATATTCGTCTTGAACCTTCTTTTTAACAATAAAGTCAATTTCTATACCAAAAAAACGCACATTTCGCGCTAAAATATCATAGCCTTTCTTTCTTAAAATAAACGCAGCTTTATCTTCAGCAATAATGCCGTTTTTTCGCTTTTCTTTATTTTGTATTTTTTGAAAGCTTGATTGCTTCATTTGTCCCATGTTTTAATTTATCCATTATTTTGTAAAGTACGATATTAATTTTTTTATGCAACAATTTAACGTTTGTTAATTATGCTTAAATATAATTGTCCTATCGCGGCTTCTACGGCCTGTTGGTATGAATATGACTGATCTGTGGCTGAACCAACCCAAATGACTTCTCCCGTATTAACATCAATTAATCGTGCTGTAACGCCAACAGAGCAGGTAATTTGAAGCCATTCAAAAATATAAAACAATTTCTTTTCACTGGAATAAGAAGTATAATCGGTAACTGAACCTATTAGCAGATAATCTACGTTTAAAAAGTCACCTATTTCTTTAGTAGAACTTTCTGTTATATGAGAAATATCAATTGATTTTTCTCTCATAATTTGAGAAATTTTCTCTCTTTCTGCCAGCTTATAATTATCACGCATAAAGAAAATAGAAAAAATATTCGTAAAAAGCTGTCCTGAATTATTCTTTTCAAGATAATCTGAAAACGGCATTACAGCTATAGTCGCGTTTTCTTTAACAGCTCTTTTATTATAATAAATAGGAGGCGTAGCGCATTTTAAGCTTAGCATAAATATAAGCATTGTTATTATTTTAACTCTCATAATAAAACCCCTTAAATCGCATACGCGATACCTAATTTTATGGATATTGTAAATCCGTTATTTAAAAAATCAGTTGTTTCTGTAACATTTTTTACCATATTTTCATATTCTTTATTTTTTAAATACATATTGGCCCCTAAATATACTTCAGGCACCAGGTACAATCCGTGCTTTATAAAATAATTACAGCCGCTAGCCACATAAAAACTAACTATATAATTTTTTAGTCCGTCTGAAGTACTGTATTGAAATGCCGGCCCATACCCTACCCAAAAATTATAAGGAGCGCTGTTAAAAAGCGTTAAAGATAAAATTCCTGCTTCTATCATAATTTCATCTACATCGTATTGCATAACAGAATCTTCTTTTTTCCAATGAGGGAAAAACGCAAAATGAGTTTTTACGCTCGCGTAAGGCGAATATTTATAGTCAAAAAAAAGACCGCCGCCTATTCCGTTTGAATAACTTGTTTTATCTTTTTTTTCTATGGCTGCAGATTCTATTGAATAGTATGAAGACATTAATGAATAGTGACCCGTGATACCGAATAATCTTTGGTTTATAGCGCTAAGACTTTCAAAACTTAAAGTAGATAATAATAATATTAAATATATATTTTTATTTGACTTCATACCTAATTCTTTGCTATAAAAAAAACTTAGTCAAATATTTAGAATGATTATATTTTGGCAATAAAAATATATTTTTTTTCTAAACCGACTTGGGTATAAAAAGAGTAACTTCTGCGTTTTTTTCGGGCTCACTGTTAATTTCAATATCGCTGTTGTAAATTTCCATATAACGGACTACAATTAATAACCCTAAACCCATACCGTCTTTTCCCTGAAACAATTGCCCTATTTTTTTATTTTTTTTAATTTGTGACACTGTATTTTTTTCAAACCCTTTACCTTCATTAAATATTTTTATGACGCATGTGTTTTTTTCTTCGATTAAAGTAATTTTTACAATTTCATTTCTTCTGGAAAATTTAAAAGCATTATCAATTAATTCTTGCATCACTTTTTGAAAATCATTTTCACTAATTTTCACAGTTACATTTGAAATATCAACAATTAAATCGTCCTGCCTTTTATAAAGCGCTGCGGTTTGATCGGCAATTTTTCTTATAATAAGAGCTGTATTGTTCATACTTCTATTTCTTATTGTTTTAAGTCTTGAAGCATCTAATAATATTATTTCAAGCTGCGCCAATAAAAGATAATTTTGTATAGTATCATTGAGTCTTTCTGCAGACTGATACATAATTTCGGCCATTTCACCTATTTCTTCTCTTTCCATAATATGATAATTTAAAGACAAAAGCTGGGTAAAACCTAAAATACCATTTAATGGGGTTAATAATTCATGCGGCAGGGTATGAACAATATTTTCTTTGAATATTCTTAGTTTTTCTTCACTTTTTATAAAAAATTCATCCTGCTTATTAAGACGTGTAGTTATCGTATTTAATAAGTCTTTCATCGCAAACGGCTTAGAGACATAATCATCCGCTCCCTCACTCATACCCTTTCTTCTATCTAAGACAGAGTTTTTTGCAGTAAGAAAAATAAAAGGTGTAAGTGCGGTATCTGTATTCTGGCGAAGCTCTTTAAGTACTTGATAACCATTTTTTTCGGGCATCGCGATATCACATATAATAATGTCAGGATTAAAGGTAACTGCTTTTTCAATACCTTCTTTTCCATTACTTGCTTCGTCTGCTTTAAAACCTTCAAATTGTAAAAACTGGACAATATCAGTTCTTATTGCTTCATCATCTTCTACTATAAGAATTTTTTTCATGATACAACTCCTTCAACATTACCGGTGTGCATTAAACTCATTTGAAGAGGTATGGTAACTGTAAAAATTGATCCCTTATCTTTTTCACTTTTTATATCAATAGTACCATTTTGTTCTTTAAGAAAAACTGACATAACAGAAAGGCCAAGGCCAATTCCTTTTCTGTTGCCGACATTTTTTCCCCTGAAGAAAGGATCTAATATATATTTTTTATCTTCATCTGAAATTCCAATACCTTCATCTTTAACAGATAATACAAAGTTTTCATCTTTTAACTTTACTGTTAAATAAATTTTGCTGCCTTCATAAGAATATTTAACCGCGTTTGAAAGTAAATTTGTAATAGTATGAAATAATATTCTTTCATCTAATAAAATATTATCTTCGTGACATAAATTTTGAAACACAATATTATATTTTGCGTTTGACATTATTTTCATTTCTTCTATAATTTCATTGCAAAATTTATCAATATTTATAAGAACAGGATTTAGCTCTATTTTACCGGCCTCTGCCTGACCCAAGGTCAATATATCTTCTACAAGATGGGTCATTCGATAAACTTCTTTATGTATTTTGTTTAGTTTTTCTGCTTTCTGGCTTTTATCCATACGATCATCATAATGCTGTAAAATCTCTGTGGATGAAAGTATGGCTGTTAAAGGTGTTCTAAATTCATGAGAAACCATCGAAACAAATCGAGATTTTAAATTGCTGAGTTCTTTTTCTTTTGCCAAAGATTCTTTTAGTTCTAACGTAAGATCTTTTTCTCTATCGAGAACTTCTTCAATTTGACGGGTTCTTTCTTCTACCATTTCAATAAGTTTTGCCCTATAGCTGCTTAACTCAGTTATATCTTGCCCTACTGACCATATACCTACAATATTATTGTTTGAATCAAGCCTGGGAGTCGCGTTTAAAAGAAAAACTACCTCTATATCTTTTTTAGATGTTTTAAATCTCAATTCAAATGTTGGTGTTTTTTCTCCATTTTTTGCTTTTTTAAATATATCATACGCGAAGTTTACATTTTCTGAATGTATGTAGTCATATAAAGAATCTCCTATTATATTTTTTTTATGAAATCCCGTTAATAGTTCAGCTGAGCCGTTCCACTCGGTAATTAAACCCTGTAAATTTACGGCAAAAATAGGAGCACTTGCAGTATCAATAAAAAGTCTAAGTTCTTTGCTTATTCGAGCGTATCCAAGAAGAGCAGTACGCAAAAAATTTTCAGTTTTCTTAATAGCGCTTACATCTGTAATAACAGCAAACCTTCCCTTGTATCCATCTTTAATATCAGATAATTTTCTAACCGAAAATAAAACAGGCAGTTCCGATTTATCTTTCTTTCGCAGGAATATTTCATAAGATCCGTTTGAATCCTGTGATTTTAGTTTATTTTCAAGTCTTAGATAAGAACTTTTTGCCAGAAATTTTTTAAGCGGCTTATTAATAAGTTCTTGCAAAGTATAGCCAGACATCTGCTTGAATTTATTATTGCTATAAATAATTTTTTGATCTTTATCTTCAACTATAAAACCTTCATTCATTGATTCAACCAGCATTTGAAATTTTTTCTCACTCTCAAATAAAGCGGCCTCGGCTTGTATTTTTTCTGTCATATCTAAACCAATACAGATAATTTTACTTTCTTTCTTTGTTTCGGCGTAAAGCGCGGCAAAAGACCACGAAACGTATATTTTTTTTGTCTGCTTAATTAAAAACTCTTCTTCAAAAGAAGCAAAATTATTTTCACTTAGTGCGTATGAAATTTTATCTTTAATCAGCTTTTCATTTTTTTCTTTTGAAAAGATTTCCCAAAATTTTTTGCCCGCAATTTCTTCTTCAGAAAGCTGAAAAAACTCACGGCTGAATCGGTTAGACCGCAGTATACTTCCTGATTTGTTGAGTACTAAAATAAAAGCTCCAGCTGTTTCAATAACAGCAGAAATAAAATCTTTTTCTTCCTTAAGTTCTTTTTCTGCTTTTTTTTGTTTTGTTATGTCAGTTAGAATAGCCAGCTTGCCTGATTTCTTATTTTGTTCATCAAAAAGCTGTTCAAAAGAAACAATGCAGTTTAATCTGGGCCCTTTTTTCGGCTCTAATTCTATTTCAAATTTAGATTTATTAACCAATTGATTCTTTTTTTCTTTCTCATTAAATAAAAAAAACTTTCCAAAGGGTCTGCCAACAACTTCTTCAAATGAAGAACCAAGCATTCTTGACATTTGAGGGTTTATATAAGTAATATTTTCTTTTTTATCATAAACCACTAAACCCTCCCGCATTTTTTCAATGAGCATGCGGTATTTACTTTCGCTTTCTTCTAATTTTAATTTATACATATTTCTTTCTATACCGTAGCGGATTGATTTTTCAAGTATTTCAGCTGAAATTTGACTTTTTATCAAATAATCCTGAACACCTAATCTTAATGCCTCTTTCGCGGCTTCTTTGTCAGTTAACCCGGTAAGAACTATAATAGGTAAAGTTTTATAATTTTTCGTAATTTCATAAACAGCTGAAAGCTGATAAGAATCAGGAAGTCCTAAATCTAAAAATATTAAATCAGTTTTTTTTCTTTTTAAATTTTTTAAAGCCTCTTTTAATGTATAAGAAATTTCTAGTTGAAAAGAAATTTCTGACATAGACTGTATGATCTCTTGAAATAAGAAAGCATACGCTTTATCATCTTCAATAAGCAATATATTTAAAGGACTTTGTTTCATTTATTTACAGGCCATGGGTGGGATAAACAACTTCACCAAGCCAAAAATCATTAATTAAAGTAATTAACCTGTGAAAATCTTCAATATTCGTGGGCTTCTTTAAATAACAATTCGCGTGCAGATGGTATGTTGCTATAATATCTCTTTTATCTTGAGACGAAGTCAACACAATAACAGGAATTCTTTTTAAGATGCTGTCTTTTTTTATTGATTCTAGAATTTCAATACCATTTTTATGCGGCAAATTTAAATCTAAAATTATTAAATCTGGCAAATCGTGTTTTACGTCTAGCCTGGCTTTTTCAAAATATTTCATGGCTTTTGCGCCATCTTCAGCTATTGTTAAACGAAAATTTGCTTGTTTCTCTTCGAGCAAATCTTGTATGAGAGTTATATCTCCCGGATTATCTTCTATCAGCATTATGTGAAGCTGAACCATTTTTGTTAAATTCATTTTTTAATCTCCTTTTTTTGCAAAGTAAAGAAAAAACGGGTAAAGTTACCGGGCTCTGATTCTGCCCATATCTTACCCCCGTGATTTTCTACAATTTTCTTGCATATCGCAAGTCCTATTCCTGTGCCTTCATATTTATCTTTTGCATGAAGCCTTTGAAACATTGTAAATATTTTCTCATGAAATTTCGGCTCAAAACCAATTCCATTGTCTTCTACACAAAAAATCTTTTCATTTTTATTTTCTTTATACGTTATTTGAATTCTTCCATTTTTATTTTTTCTAAATTTTATGGCATTTGAAATTAAATTTTGAAATAACTGTCTTATTTGAATTGAATCGCCGCTAATTTGGGGAAGTTTTATATGCTCTATTTGTATTTCGCTTTCTTTAATACGACTGCTTAAGTCAGTTTTAACTAAGTTAATTATTTCATTTAAATCGACACTTGAAAGCCTTTTTGGATAAAAACCAACGCGTGAATATGAAAGCATTCCATTTATTAGCTCATCCATTCTTTTGGCCCCTTCTATGGCAAAATTTAAATAATCAGTTAATTTTTTATCAAATTTATTCTCTGTTTTTTTGCCAATAAGTTCAAGATAACTATAAATCATCCTAAGCGGCTCTTTTAAATCATGCGAAACAATATACGCGTATTGTTCTAAATCGACATTCGACCTTTTGAGTTCTTTCGCGCTTTCTTCGAGCTTGAGTTCAGATTGTTTTATCTCGGTTATATCATGACATACTGTTACGTAACAAAAAGGTTTTTTTGATTTATCATAGATGCTTGTACTTGTTACTAAAGCGGAAAATATTGTGCCATCTTTAGTTATATGCTGATGTTCGCCTTTATAAGAGTAATTTAATTTTTGATTAAATATTTTTTCTGGTATTGTTTTATCTGACCAAATGATAGAAGCTTCAATATCTATAATTTCACTTTCAAGATAACCATATTTTTTTAGAAAAGCGTTATTTACAAACATTACTTTTTTATCTTTGTTTAAAATAATTACCGAATCTGCCATATCTTTAAGAACTTGGGAGAGCATCAACTCATAAGTTTGCAGTTCTTTTTGCTTTAATATTCTTTCAACCGTAACGGGTAGCATTTTTAAATAGTTACCCGTTAAGTCTTTAATTAAATAATCGCTGGCGCCGGCCCTTAAGGCCCCTACGGCAATTTCTTCACTACCGCTCGCGGTTGTAATAATAACAGGGATATCAACCGCTAATTTTATTACATCTAAAGCCGTGCCGTCAGCTAACCGGTAATCACTTATAATTATATCATATCTGTTTAATTTAATACTTTTTTTCGCGCTTTTTAAAGAATCTGATATATCAAGCTTGTAATTTAACTTTTCATTTTGAATAAATCGGCTTATTGCCATAGCGTCTACTTTCTCATCTTCTACTAAAAGAATTGAAATTGTATTTTCTTTTGTACTCTTATTTTCAAACATAAACTTCTTCTTTTTTTATTACTCTAGGCAAAGTAAAATAAAAAGAGGTTCCTTTCTTTTTTACTGACGTTATTGAAACCTCTCCCCCATATAAATTTACCAGCTTTTTTACAATAGAAAGTCCTATTCCGCTGCCATTATTTTGTGTAAGCAATTTGTTCATATTTTTAATATTATTTTCAACTACTTTGGGCATACCCGGACCATTATCAATTATATAAAACTTCCAAAAACCTTCTTCAGATTTACATCCTACTTTAATAACACCTTTTTCTTTATCATTATATTTTACCGCGTTACTAATTATATTTAAAAAGATTTGTTCTATTCTGTTTTTCTCAAAATATAATCGGGGGAATTCCGTTTCAAATATAAATTTTATGTTTTCAGTGGGAGAAAGAATTCTTAAAATTTCACTTAATAAATATTTTATATCGATTTTTACTTTTTCTTCTTTTTCTTCACCAGCTAAAGAGTAACGTAAAATACCATCAATAAGGCTGTGCATCAACCGTGCTTTTTCCTGCATATCGTCTAAATATTTTTTTCCCTTTTCATCAATAACATTATAATAATCTTCTTTAATCCATGACGCTAAAGAATTTATGCTTCTTAGTGGTGTTTTTAAATCATGAGATACTATATGAGCGAACTCTTTAAGTTCTTTATTAATAAAAGCTATTTTTTTGAGAAGCTTTTCTTGCTGTGCTTCATTTTCTTTTCTTTCTGTAACATCTCTTAAAATTATTAACACTTCTTTACTGGCATTTGGTGTTATTCTAGCTTCAAAATATTTTTCGTTTAATTTATAATTCATTATTTTAAGCTCACTTTTTTTTAAAACTTCAAGAATAATAGTTGAAGCTTTTTTTCTAATTGCATCAGGAAAATATCTAGAACAATGAGGAAAATATTTTTCATCAATTATTTGACCTTTTTCATTAGCGAAAAAAAGCATATCGGGAATTGAATTTATTAATTGAAATTGTCTATTTTCAATTGTTTTAATTGCTTTTTGAATAATATGATTCTCTACGCTAAACATTATTTTTCTTTCTGCGATTTTTATTCTCATCTTCAGCTCTATAGAAATTGTCGATTTTAGAATAAAATCATCTGCTCCCGCATCTAATACTCTCTCTATTATATCTTGCTGCTCTACGGCCGTAATAATAATTACATAACTTAACTGAGGAGGTTTTAACTTTTTAATTTTCTTGCATAATTCAATGCCGTCAATTCCCGGCAGCATTAAATCAACAATATAAATAGCATATTTTTCAATAGTTCCGCTTGATAAGGCTTTTTCAGCTGATTCATAGGAAGAAACCATATGATTTCTTTGTTTGTATATCTCTTCTATAAGCCTTCGCGAGACAGGCTCGTCTTCTACGATCAGTGTTCTCATGCAGCTTCGCCTTTTTTATTTAATTTTTATCTAACTAAAATAAATATTGATTATTTTAGTTAGATATAATATTATTCTTTCCCAAAGTCAAAAAAAAGAGACAATTTATCATGTTTAATTGATTTTTTCTACATTGATTTTTAACGGTACTTATTTTCTTTATAAATAGCGGCTCTCATTTATTTGTATCATATTTGTATACGATTTATTTAGAACCTTTAAAATTTTAATTCATTTAGAATTATCTGGTGGATGAGAAAGACATCTTTTTTATAAAAAGATATTTTAAATTGAATTTTCTATTTCTTCAAGTTCAGCTAATAAATCAAAAAGCTGCTTTTCTTTCTCTATGTGAAGATAGCTCCATTTCTCAAGAAGTTTATGATCTGTTTCTCCTGATGAAAGTTTTTTATTTAGTTCTTTTATCTCGTTTTCTAAATCTGGAATTTCTTTTTCAATAACTTCTTTTCTTAATCTGTCTTTATAGGAAAATTTTGTCTTTAATTTTACTCTTTCTGGTTTATTTTCTTTCTTTGCTTTTTGATGGTTTTGACGCATCTTTTTTTCGGTAAATAAATAATCACTGCATAAACCCGGCACTATTTTTACAGAGTTTCCTTTTTCAAATATAAACAATGTATCCGTTAATTTATCAAGAAAATATCTGTCGTGCGAAACAATAATCAAACAGCCTTCAAAATCAGTAAGATAATCTTCTAAAAGAGCCAATGTCTGCAAATCAAGATCATTTGTAGGTTCATCTAAAATTAAAAAGTTAGGATTTGTCATTAAAATTCTTATAATATCAAGACGTCTTCTTTCACCTCCTGAGAGCCGGTTTACTTTTTGCCCATGATTTTTAAATAAGAACTTGTCTAAAAGCTGCCCCGCTGTTATTTTTTTGCCGTCTTCAAATTCAATATAATTAGCAATCTCTTTTACCGCATGAATTACAGAAAGACTTTCATTCAAGCTTTCAGTGGCTTGAGAAAGATATCCAATTTTAGTATTTATGCCCAAATTGACTTTGCCTGTATCAGGCTCAATATTTCGCATTAGTATTTGAAGAAATGTCGTTTTTCCCGCACCGTTATCGCCTATGACTCCTATTCTTTCTTTTTTCTTGAACTCATAAGAAAATGACGGTAAAATTGACATGCTATCAAAACTCTTTGATATATTAATAACCTCTAATATTTTTTTCCCCAGCCTTTGTTCTCTTGAATAAAAAGAATTAATATTTTCTTTATCTTTTATATTTTGGACCGTATTTTTAACAACGTTTTGCCTGCCTTCAATTTGCTGAATTCGCGCCTTTTGTTTTGTACCCCGCGCTTTTGGCATTCTACCTAACCATTCAAGTTCTTTTGTTAAAATTTTTTGATGTTTATCTAATGTTTTTTGTTCAATTTCGGCCAGTAATTCTTTTTTTTCTAAAAAATAGGAATAATTTCCCTTATATTTATTTATCTGCCTGTTATCAATTTCTAAAATATGATTGGCAACATTATCTAAAAAATACCTGTCATGAGTAATAATAATTACAGCTTTTTTTGTTTTACATAAATATTCTTCAAGCCACGCGATACTCGTTATATCTAAATGATTCGTAGGCTCATCTAATAAAATCAAATTATTCTCTTCAATTAGAAGGCGTGCCAGCGCAACTTTTTTAATCATTCCCCCTGAAAGCTCACTCATTTTCTTATTTATATCTTTAATACCCAGATGAAATAAAATTTCTTTTGCTTCACTTTCTAAACGCCAAACTTGAAGTGCATTCATTTTTTCTTCAAGAATCTCTAAATTCTTTAATTCAAATTTTAAGTTCTGTGATTTTTCACTGGCAATTAAGCTTTGCAATTCAAAATAGCTGCTTAAAAGCTTCATTCGTTGATTTTCTGAATCAAAAATAAAATCTCTAATACTATGTTTTTCTTTATAATTTATGTTTTGTTCAAGATAACCGCATACCATATTCTTGTTTCTAGCAAAATTTCCTGAATCAAAACTATCTTTACCATAAATTATCTTTAATAAAGTCGATTTACCAGACCCATTAATACCAATAACAGCTGCTTTGTCATTTTCATCTATACCAAAAGATATATTTTTATAAAGAATTTTATCCCCAATTTCTTTTGAAGCTTCTGATATTGAAATAAGATTCACAATGTCTTAATCTATTTTTTTTACAAGCTGAATATTCAATTTTTTACAAACCCTCTGCTCGGGGTCGAATCCCCTCCGATAAAAAAACCCGCTTCTTGCGGGTTTTTGTTTCGGAGAGGGAGGCCGCTCTCATCCATCCATGGATTACGCGGCACCTTGGCATCCATGCCAATTGGGATACAAACCCTCTGCTCGGGTTCGAATCCCCTCCGATAAAAAAACCCGCTTCTTGCGGGTTTTTGTTTCGGAGAGGGAGGGATTCGAACCCTCGGTCCAGGTTGCCCCAGACGACGGTTTAGCAAACCGTTCCTTTCGGCCTCTCAGGCACCTCTCCATTTCAGTCGAGGCGCCTGTACGTTGTGTCAGGCACCTCTCCTATTCTTCATTAAGACAGTAATTTCTTTTTTTGTTTAATTCTTATTTAGTTCCCTTTCGAGTTGCCTGTATTTCATCTCAGGCACCTCTCCATTTCAGTCGAGGCGCCTGTACGTTGTTTCAGGCACTCTCTTCATATTCTTTCTCTTCGTCATGCTTACACGTTGTCAATCGAGCGTTGCTCGTTCACTTCGTACCATGCACCTCTTATTTAAATTTAATGGATTGCCGCGGCGCTTTGCGCCGCGGCAATCCATTAATACATACTTTCGGAGGAGGTAGGATTCGAACCCACGGACCCTTTCAGGTCAACGGTTTTCAAGACCGCCGCCTTCAACCACTCGGCCACTCCTCCTAATTTTTTCATCGGAAGAGTGGCCGAAGCTTACACTAACGGCCACTCCTCCTAATTTTTTCATCGGAAGAGTGGCCGAAGCTTACACTAACGGACACTCCTCCTAATTTTTTCATCGGAAGAGTGGCCGAAGCTTACACTAACGGACACTCCTCCTGCTATAAAAAAAGATTAACAAAAAATATGAAACTGCCCGTCAAGGAAAATCAACAAATTAGAATTAAATAACAGGCCCAAAGAAATGAAAATCCTAAAAAAATTCCTTTACAATCTTAATACACCTTAAAATTATACATATGGCTATTTTTTCTCAAGCTGTCAAAAAAGTCTCATTTAGGGGAAAAGAACCTGTAATTTGTCCAATTTGCAAGGCTGAACATCATAAAGAAGAATTAATGTCTGGTGGGGGAAGGTTAATCGCGGGCAAACTTACGCAAGAATTAAGACGGCTTTATGAAGAAAGTAAAAAGTACGGTAAAATACATCCGCTGGCATATGTTATACAAACTTGTCCCAAATGCCTTTATTCTTCTTTTCCTAAAGATTTCAGTTTACTTAAAGAAGAAAATATTAAAGCGATAAGAGACACAACAACACACCGGCAAAAATTAACACAGGTTCTTTTTAATAATATTGATTTTAATAATGATAGAGACTTAGTTCTAGGTACAGCATCTTATATTTTGGCCATAGACTGCTACCATTTAAGGTCCCATGATACCGCGCCTACACCTAAAAAAGCCGTATGCTCAATGCGGGCAGCATGGATGTTAGATGATTTATACTCAGAAGCTTCCTACAGACCTTATGACAAAGCGCGCGATTTTTATTATATGGAAGCCGTTAAAAACTATGCGAAATGCCTAGAAATTATGGAAAGAGGTGGTGAACCTATTGAGTCTGCGGGATATATTTTAGGCCCAGATCAGGACCATAACTGGGGTTTTGATGGAATCATATATTTAAATGCCTTTTTAACTAAAAAATTCAGTAATCAATTATCTGAATCTGTTGAAGAAGAATATAAAATGCTTGAAAAAGCGAAGAGGTATTTATCAAAACTTTACGGAACAGGAAAATCTAGTAAATCAAAACCAACTGTTATAGTAGATATGTCAAAAGATTTATATGATGAAATCGGTAAAGTACTTGACACTTTAAAAAGCAAGTCTGTATCAGCGTCATAAATTAATTGCTAATAATTAACAATTGTGATAAATTTTAAATTAATAAAAGGAATAAAAAATGAAAAACTATAATTGGAGATTTTTTTTAAAAACAATAGTACTACTAGGGTTAATAACTCAAACACTATATGCCTCTGTGGTCAGTGAGGCCCATGAGACAGGCCACGCGGCCTCAGTAGTGGGCGCAGGCGGTATCTCAAGCCCCCTTTTTGCCCCGCAGGAAGGCTCTTTTTCAAATTCTTCTCTTTTAAGTGAATTTGAAAGAAAAGGCGGCGGAATAAATTTTATGTACGGCGATAACCTGCATGGCGCATCAGGCCTATTTTACATACCGTCTTCACTAGGAGTTCTTGGTATTTCGGGCGGTTACGCGATGGCTTCTAATATTTTAGAAGGTTTAGAACAGTACTATTATCTTGAACTGGGATACGGTAGAGCGTTTACTGATAATTTTTCTTTTGGATTAAGATTACGTCCTTCAGTAGGTACCGCTATAGAAGGTTCATTTTTCGGCTTAGGTATAGATCCTGCTGTTTTATATAATACCCATTCAAATATTGAAATTTCAAGCGGCTTGGGTTTATACGATTTCTCCTTTTATCTTTTAGGAAGAAATATCGCATTAAATATGGGAGACGGAAGTGACTCGGCACCCAGACTCTCGGTTCACGGCGGTATGCAAAGCGGTATTTTTAAATATGATAAATTTTCATCAAATTTATTGGTTGAACTTATGGGTATAGGAAATTTTAAAACCGTACCTATTCACTTAGGGCTTAATTTACAGTATTGGCTTTTTTCACTTAGAGCCGGATACATGATCTCTGAAGAAAGTACACTCTTTGATGGTTTTAGCGTTGGCGCGGGGGTAAACTATACAAACGATCTGGGAAATATATCTTTTCAATACGGTGTTTTACCATCTACAGATAAAAGGGCATCTACTTATCATTTCTTTTCTTTAACGGCAAGTTATGGCCAAATTGACAGAAAACCGCCAGAAGTAGAAGTAGCATATGATGTTCAGGATTTTTCGCCTAACTGGGATGGTAAACAAGACTATATAAACTTTGAAGTGGATGTTTCTGATGACAGCCCAATAAATGCGTGGAATTTGACTATCAAAGATTCAACAGGCAAAGCCGTTAGAGTTTTTGAAAACGATAAACGTCTAATGGAAAAATCATTTGGCATAGGGGATTTCTTCGCGCACTTTTTTAAAAGCCAGGAATCTTTGGTCATTCCTTCAAAAATCAGATGGGATGGAACATCAGGCGCAGTGGCCATTAATGAAGTAAAAGCGGCATCACAGGGGCAGTCTAATGTACTGCCTGACGGTATTTATACATATGAATTTATTACTGAAGATATTAAAGAAAATAAATCAGCACCTGTAACGGGACAAATTAAAATTGACACAAATGTTCCGCAAGTATTAGCGTCTCCTTCTACAAATTTATTCAGCCCTAATGGTGATGGCTCACTAGACGAAATTCAAATTTTACATGAAAAATCAGTTGAACCAGATGATATCATAGAAGCACGCATTGAAGATGCCGAAGGAAATATAGTTAAAAAATATAACTGGCAGGGCAGCAATATTCCAAATTCTCTTTCATGGGATGGTACTGATGAAAACAATAATCCATCTTCAGACGGAGTTTATAATTACATTATAACTTCAAAAGACAGCGCGGGCAATTCATCTACTCATGAAATTCAAAATATAACTCTTACCAGAGCACTAGATTCAGTGGATATCAGCATCTCTGATAAAGGCTTTAGCCCAAACAACGATGGTGTATCTGATATAGTTACTATTACACCATCGTTATCAAGCAAAGACGGTCTTATTTTCTGGGAAATCGTTGTTACTACAAAAAAAGTTGAAATAAAAGGCGATCCTGATTCTGAATTTCCTAAAGAACCAGTTAAAAAATGGCAGGGTAATGATATAAATTCTCTTCCCGGCGAAATAAAATGGGCCGGTTTAAATAACGAGAATACTCTTGCTCAAGATGGATTATATTATTTGACAATGCGAGCACGATACAAAAACGGCAACCGCCCTGTTTCTTTTAGTAAAGAAGTTGTAGTTGATAAAACAGCGCCAAAGGCCGAAGTTGAGGCTCAGCTATACACTTTCTCACCCGACGGAGACGGTGAAAACGAAGAACAAACCTTTAACCTTTACGTAAAAGATGATATTTATAATGAACGTACCGAAGGGAAAAATAAAGTAAAAAACTGCGCGGTTAGTATATATGAAATAAGTTATGACGATAAAGAGCAAAAAGTAAGAATTCCCTTTAAAACTTTTAAAATGGAAACCGAAATTCCCGAAAAAATAATATGGGATGGAAAAAGCGACGCCGGGCATCTTGTAGAAAGTGCTACCATTTACGAATATGAAATAAACGCTGAAGATATTTATGGTAATAAAACCCTGTCATCTATCGGAAAATTTGAAACAGATATTTTAGTTTTAGTTACTGAAAGAGGCTTGAAAGTAAGACTTTCAAATGTTGAGTTTGAATTTGGTAAAGCCGATTTAAAAGAAAAATCTAAAGATCTTTTAGATAGGCTTGCTACTATTCTTGATAGATACCCAAAATATAAAATTAGAGTAGAGGGCCACTCAGATGACATTGGTAAAGAAGAATACAATTTATCTCTTTCAGAGAAAAGAGCAAAATCGGTAATGGATTATCTGATTGAAGAAGGTATAGATACAGAAAGAATTTCGTATCAAGGTTTAGGCGAAACTTCTCCGCTTTTACCCAATACTTCATGGTACAATAGAAGCAGAAACCGCAGAGTAGAGTTCATTTTGTTGAAAGAATAATTAAATTTATTCTTTCAACTTAATACTTAGCGCTTTGCTCCAGAGAGCTTCTAAATTATAGTGCTGTCGTGTTTCTTCGGTAAAAATATGAATTATGAATTCACCTTCATCAAGAATAACCCATCCGCTTTCATAATCCTGCTCTTTTGGTAATACTTTCATAAATACATTATTTTCTTTTAACAAATGAATAACTTCTGAAGAAACTTTTTTTAAATGTAAAGATGAAAGTGAAGTTACAATAAGAAAATATGATAAATAGCTGTGAATATTACTAAGATCTAAAACAACAATATTTTTTGCTTTATTATCTTCACACAACCCGGCAATTTTTAATAATAACTCAGGAAGCTGGTTTTTAGCATTTTTCGTCTTATCTAATTTTTCTTTTTTTGAGGTACTCATTTATATTTTAGTTCTCCATTTTTAAATTTTCATAATCATTACCTATAATTAAAATTATATCAGTAAAAAGTGAGCGGTTAACCGTAAAATAAGTTCTTTTTATACCGGTTAATTTTGAAATACTGTACAAATAATGAGGGTTTGCGCTTATATTTAAAAGTATGGTATTTTCGTAATTATTATGATCAGCATTTGAAAACTCTAGAATTTGAATTCCTCTTCGTGAGAAAAATATTCTTGTTTTTCTCGCAAGATTTTTTATACTTGTACCATTTTTAATTTCCATTCTAGGGAATGTTTCATAAAAAGGATTTTCTTTGATGGTTAATTTTTTATTAAAATCTTTTAAATATATTGTATTAGCGTCAGTGTCTATTACAAAAGAATTTTCAACTCTTTTTAATGGAACCTCAAAAAATAATGGCAGCCACCCCTCTATAGAAAAAAAGTTTTCGGCCAAATAAAAAAGTTCTTTATTGGTCATATTCGTTTCTACTTCTTTTGAAATAATGTTAAATAGTCTGGGGTTTTTTAATAACCCCCATTTTTCAACTCTTTGCTGCCAAAGATTAAGTATTAGACTATATTGACGAAACAGCTGAAGCGCCGGAGAATAATCATTTTTTTCTGTAACCTCTATAAGTCTTTTCGCGGTTTCACCATCGAGTGTAAATTCTCCAAAGGGCAAATTTTCTTTATCAAGAACATCTGCCTGCCATAAGAAATAATTGATTCCCTCCACTAAATCTATGATATTAGAAACTACATCAGGAGTAATACGCACGTAAAAAGGAATTGGAAAATTTAATATTTCACTTAAATCGTTTTTAACTTCTTCGATACCGCTTAAAGATAACCTTTCACCTAACGATGCTTCCTCCGGAGAAAGTTTAGTATGGGGAAAAAATGAAATAAAGCCTATTCGAGAAGTAGAAGGATATATTACAGATACCCCCAAATATAAATTAACGGGCTTATTTTCTTCATTATATTTTTCAAGTACTAATAAAACAGCAAAAGGTTTTTGTTCGTCAAAATATTTTGATATTTTCGCTCTATTTAGGTAAGTATAAGAAAAATAGCCTGCGGCACCCAATAAAACGATTAAGAAGAAACCAATCAAAACAATTCTAGCTATAAGCTTTCTTCTTTTATATTGTTCATATAGTTTATCGCCGCCAAAATGCATAATCTTTTACTGATTTTTAATCCAATTAAGAAAATTTAATGTATCTTTAAATATAGGTTTTTTTTGTTTTTTTAAAAAAGATATTGTTACATTTGTTTTTATTAAACATATTTCATTTATATTTTTTTTCTTTAAGTCTTCAATATTATTAATATAACTTGAAGCTAAATAGTCAGAGGCATAAATGATTCTAGATAATAAATTCATCTTTTTATATCCTGTTGTATGATAAGAAACAGCTTGTAAAACATCTTTATTGGCTATACTAAATTTTTCCTGAGCATAAAAAACAGCTGTCTTTGAATGCCAAATATTAAACGGTATAGAATTATATTTTTCCAATAAATTATTTTTTTTAAATATTTTTTCATGAAAGTTTTTTTTTTCTCTTTTGTTATATCATGAAGCAAAGCAGCTAAAACAGCTTTCTCTTGAAAATGAATATTTCTTTTTTCTTTATTCTTAGAAAAGTATAACGCGAATTCAGCAGTTTTTAGAATATGATTATTTCGAAACTCAGAACAGTTTTTTTTTATATCATATAAAATTTTTTCAAACAAAGAAATTTTAGCGCTATTTATTATAAAAGTTTTTACGATTTCTGGCACTCCTATATATATCTTTTTCATTATTAATATAATATTAAATACGAAAATAACTGCAATCTGGATGATGAAAAATTAAAGCGCTTGTACTTTGCTCAGGATCCATTTGAAAACCCTCTGTTAAGCCTAAGTCAATTTCTTCAGGTTTTAAAAGACGGTATAATTTTTTTTGATCTGCCAAGTCGGGACATCCCGGATAACCAAACGAATACCTTAATCCCTGATTGTTTTTTATACCCCACTCTTTTCGAACTTTTCGATGAATATATTCAGCTAAAGCTTCGGCCATTTGTGTTGAAAAACCCCCAAAAAGATATGATTTTTCAAGCTCACCATTTTCATACATTTCATTTGCGATTTTCGCCGATATTTTGCCTGCGGTTACCGCGCTAAACGCTAAATTATCAGGCCTTTTTGAATCAATATAATCTGATAAACATAAATATTCACCTGTTTTCTGCCTGGGAAAAGCAAATTCTTCTAACACATTTTCACTTTCATCTAAAATTAAAATACTATCTTTTTGCGAAACCGCTTTAAAATATCCGTATACTAAATCTAATGAAAGCCAGTTTTTTTCTTTTGCTTCTGAAACTAATTCTTTTAAACGAGGCATAAATATTTTATCTATTTGATTTTTATATTCTTCGCCTTTTGTACGCACTCCCCATTTAAATTTAAAAAGATAGTTTTTATCTACTAAAGAAAACACCTCATCAAAATCAACAGCGCGTTTTACTTTTCTACCCCAAAAAGGAGGCTCAGGAATTTTTGGGGCCGGTTTTATTGTTATGCTTTTAAGAGAAACATTATTTGTATTATTAGACGTAGATTTTTCATTACCTGATTTTATAAAATCTTCAGCTTTTAAGTATACTTCTTTAACAAAGCCTTCTTTGTTTTTATTATCAGAGAGTGTATTTAGTATTTCAAGACCTTCAAAAGCGTCTTTTGCATAAAAAACACCCGGCTTGTAATATTCGCCTTCTTCAGGATAACTTATTTTATATGAAAATTTTCGGTTAATTGCCGCGCCGCCTATAACTACCGGATAATCGCATTTTCTTCTATTTAACTCTTCAACGCAAATTCCCATTTGCTTTGAGGTAGAAACTAAAAGCGCTGATAAACCAATTGCCGAGGCTTTTTCTTTTTGAGCAGATTCAAGAATTGTGTTAACCGGTACCTGCTTACCTAAATCAATTACTTTAAAACCATTATTTGATAAAATTGTTTTTACCAGATTTTTACCTATATCATGAACATCGCCATAAACGGTAGCTAAAACAATAATTCCTTTATCTACCGTATCATTTTTATCTAAAAACTGTTCTACATAACTTACCGCTTTTTTCATTACCTCGGCAGACTGTAGCACAAAAGGCAGTATTAATTCTCCCGCGCCAAATTTATCCCCTACTTCTTTCATCGCGGGCAGTAAAACATTATTAATAACATCTACCGGCGTTTTATCTTTAAGTACACCGTCTAAAACATTTTCTATATCATCAGGAATGCGATTTACTATTTGATAATGACACCTCTCATCAGGTTTCATTTTTTTCATCAATTCTTTGGTTTCACTAACCTGAGCTTTTACAGGTTTTTTATCTTCAAAATATGCAATTAATTTCTGCAGCGCGTCGGCTTCTTTGTTAAAAATAAGATCTTCGGCAAGCTTTAACTCATCATTTTTTATCTGCGGATACGGAATAATATCTTTCGGATTTATAATAGCCGTATCAAGACCATGTTTAGCGGCATGATACAAAAAAACAGAGTTTATAACTTTTCGCGCCTGTACTGATAATCCAAAAGATACATTAGATACACCTAAAGTGGTTAAAACTCCCGGCAACTCTTCTTTTAATTTTTTTATTGCTTTTAGTGTTATATGCGCGGAGTTTTTATACTTTTCTTCACCTGTAGCAAGAGTAAAAGTAAGTAGGTCAAATAGCAAATCTTGAGGCAGTAAATTATATTGATTTAATGCAATATCATAAATTCTTTTTGCTGTATTAAACTTCCATTCTACGGTGTCAGCCATACCCTTTTCATCAATTGTTAGCGCGACAACAGCCGCTCCAAATTTTTTCACCAAGGGCAATATTTTATGAATCTTAGAACCATCACCCTCTAAGTTTATAGAATTTATAATTGGCCTGCCGGGAATATTTTTAAGCGCGGTTTCTATCACGTCTGACTCAGTTGAATCTATCATAAGAGGCAGTGAAATACTATTGCTTAAAAGGCGAACCAGTTTTTTCATGCTTTGAGCTTCATCATCTCTTTCGTTGGCGGCAAGACATACATCTAAAAAATGAGCCCCGCCCTCTTCTTGATCATTTGCAATACTCATCATAGAGGCAAAATCATCGGCTAGCAAAAATTCTTTCATTTTTCTGGAACCCTGCGCGTTTAATCTCTCGCCCATTAAAGCGGGAGCCGGTTCTTGTATTAAAGAAACCGCCGTCATTGCCGATGCCGCCATAGGCAATCTTTCTTTTTGTGGTTTACGCGGTGTTATTTTATTTTCATCAACTGCTTTTCTTAAAGCTGCGATATGTTCGGGAGTAGTTCCGCAGCAGCCCCCAGTTATATTTAAGCCAAACTCTTTTAAAAATGATATAATTTCAGCTGCCATTATTTGAGGTTTCATCGCATAAACCGCGCATCCGTCTATATTTTCGGGCATACCGGCATTAGGTATCGCCGACACCGGTTTGCTTGAGTTTTCACATAAATATCTTACAGCTTCACGCATTTCTACCGGACCTGTTGAACAGTTAAGACCTATTGAATCTACGGGTAATGTTTCTAATATAGCCAGTGAGGCTTTAATATCAGTACCTAAAAGCATTTTGCCCGTTACATCTAAAGTAATCTGTGCCTGTAAAACAATTTCATCTTTAGATTGAATTATTTTTTTTCTTACCGCTTCTTCAATGGCTTCATCACAGCCTATTACAGCGGCTTTAACTTCAAGAATATCCTGCGAAGTCTCTATAAGAAGGCCATGGCATCCACCGTCAATTAAAGCTAATGCCTGTTCTTTAAAAATTTCTCTTAGCTCATCAAAAGTAATATTTGAAAGACTCTCATCTGTAGAAGAAGGCAGCATTCCCGTAGGACCAATAGAACCGAATACAAACTTTGGATATTCTGCGGTAGAAAGTGAATCAGCCGCTTCTCTTGCCAACATGGCCCCTTTCTTATTTTGTTCATATGTTAAATCTTCAATACCATATTCTTCCATTTTAAGACGGTTTGAACCAAATGTATTCGTTTCTACGATATCTGCCCCTGCCTGTAAATAAGACAAGTGTATCTCTTTAATAATATCTGGTCTTGTAATAATTAAATGATCATTCGCGCCCTCTAATTCTTTACCGCCAAAATCTTCTGGTTTTAAATTTTTCTTTTGAATTTCTGTACCCATCGCGCCGTCAAAAATTAAAACGCGCTTAAGGCATAAATTTAAGTATAGATTATTTTTCATGCTGGTTCTTGTTCGGCTTTATGCTTATGAAACCATCTGAATAAAGTTACAATCCAAAGAAGCATCGCCACGGCCCATGTTACTGATGCCATCTCAAGATGTATAAAATATGATTTTAAAAATATAGCAGAAACCCTTGTCCATAAGGCAATTATTAAAATACCCAAAGCCGCAAAGTAAAGTTTTGATTTTTGTTCCATTTCAAAAGGAATTTTTTCATGTCCCAAAGAGACCCTGGTCATAACAATTACTGTTCCCATTGAAAAAGCTCCTATAAATAAAATATGAGCGATGTGTATTATTTCTTGCACAAAAAATATCATAACAAAATGTCCAATTAAAACATGCCAAAATAACACTCTAATTATAGTTGAAAGTTTAGTTTTTTGACTTCTTTTTTCAAATAAATGCCATCCCTTTTTAGCAATAATTAAAACTAAAAATGCTCTTAATACAAGAGCCGGTTTTATAATTTGAAAAGCTTCTAAATAATAAGTAAGCGTAAGTAAAAAACCAATGGATACCCAAAATGGTTTTGAAAAAGGATTAATATTGGGTAAAAACCTGTTTTTTTTCGCTGGAGCGGGAGCAACCTGCATCATCATAGGCATAAATTTTGAAGCGACACCGGCGAAAAGTACCCAAAAAAATCCCTGAAAATAAGTTTTTCTACCCAGATAAAAAATATTATCAGAAGAAATAAACTTTAAATGTAAGGCGGCTTGAGCAAGAGCTCCGGTTAAACCTAATAAAAACGCGAAAATAACAAACGGGAAAAAATAAGGAATCATCCCTTTTCTTTTAATTATTTTTATTATACCATAGAAAATTAGATAAAGAAATAAAAATATTTTTAGTATAAAATACATTTCAAGTTTCGCAAAAAGAGCCAGAATAATTAATGCATAAAATATAACAAAGGGAATTATTTTATCAAAAGCATTTGAAGGGGATGTGCCTAAAAATTTTGGCACAGATACCAATAAAAATCCGCATGCTATAGGCAATAGATAGTTAGTAATCATAAGTTCAGGATGCCAAAAATAAGCGTAGCTTTTTTCTGCAAATATCCATAGAGAGATTCCGATAAATCCGCCTATGACGCCTGTTGTAAAAAATATTTTATGTGCCTCTTTACTGTCATCAGTAAATTCAGTTATAATTTTTTTTAACATAATTTTCCTTCTTTTGATTTTTAAAAAACAGATTCTTTCATTTTCTTATCAGTAGATGTTATTATTTGATAGTATTTAATTATTAGATATACGGCAAAGAAAATTTTGTTATAAATTAGCCAAGATTAACAGGATATCTTATTGAATGTTTGAAAACCAATGCATTTATATCATTAGAAATTTTCAAATATCCAGTATTTGATTCATCATATCCGCAATTTCACCAGAAACTTTTATAAAAGAACTACAACCTTTGTGCCGCCTAATTTTCTCTTTTTTAATATTATCTCGCCTTTATGCGCCTCAATTATTTTTTTCGCGATACTTAATCCAAGACCATATCCTCCTGTTTTGCGAGACCGTGACTTATCGGTTCTATAAAAAGGTTCAAAAACATTTTTCATGTCTTTTTTGTAAATTCCCGGGCCGTTATCTTCAATACTAATAATTATTTTATTTTCTTTTTTTCCAAGAATTACGAATACTTCGGGATTCTTTATTTCGTTTGCATATTTAAACGCGTTTTCAAGAATATTTTTTAAAGCGGTTCTTAACGAATCTTGATTTCCCTTGTACTCAGCATTTTTTATCGAATTTAAATTAAACTTTACTTTTGAATATATAGGTTTAAGTTTATCTGCTTCATCTTTAATTAATTTTTCAAAATTTACCGGCTTAAGTTCTGCTTTACTAAATCCTTCTCTAAATTTTTCAGTCTCAAGTATTTCATTAATCATGGTTTCTAATTCTTTTACGTCTTCTTCTATCCGTTTCTTTTTGCTGTTTTTTTTCATCATTTCTAGAGCAATCTTAATTCTTGCAAGAGGAGTTCTCATTTCATGGCTAACATCAATTAATAACCTTTCTCTTAAGGTTATCATACGTTGAACTTCTTTTGTCATTAAATTAAAAGACTTTATTAAATTTCCAAATTCGTCTTTTCTAGTTTCTGGCAAATGGGTATTAAAATTGCCTGATGAGATATCTTTAACCCCTTTTGAAAGCCATTTTACCGGTTTAAGTATTTTTCTAATAATTAAATACGCCGCTACTAGTATTAGGGTTAATATCGATATCATTGAAAAAAATAATCTTCTTATATGCGGCGGAGGCTTATCAAATTCTATCATAAATAAATAGCTTCCCTCTTTTTTATCAATTATGTAATACATATTTTTTTTATAATGCCCATGATCTTTGTTTCGAAAATGTCCACTTTGTTTTATGGTATTTATATCTGGCATATTTTCATGCGTTTGCCATAATAAATTTTTTGATTCGTATCGTATTTTAAAACCATAATTATCAGATATACGAATTGCTTTTTCTTTATCTGGCGGATGTTCCAAATCTTTTACTATATATTCCAAATAATTTTTTAAATTACGCTGAATTAAACTCTTTGACTCTTTATCTATTAACAGTCTAAAATGTATAATAGCTGAAAAATTAATAAGTATCGCGATTAAAACGGCGGCAATTATTAATTTAAAAAATAAAGAATGTCTTAGTCCGCTTATTTTCTTATAGTATTTATTTAGCATTTTATTTTTCTATAAAGATATAGCCTTTACCCCAGACTGTTTTTATAATTTTAGATTTTTGTGAATTATCCCCTAGTTTTTGACGCAGACGGCTAACCAGTATATCTATAGACCTGTTAAAGGGTTCAAATTCATCGCCTTTAATATTTTCTGTTATTTCGTCTCTTGTAATAACTCTGCCTGAATTTTTTGCGAATATTTCGAGCAAATCAAATTCCATTGTAGTTAAATCAATCAGCTTGTTTTTTACTTTTGCCTGCCGGCTTTTCAAATCAATTTCAACCGTATTTACCATTATTTTATCTTCATCTTTTTTACCATTTCTTCGTAAAACAGCGCCAATTCTAGCCGCAATCTCACGTGGTTCAAACGGCTTAGAAATGTAATCATCTGCGCCTGTTTCAAGCCCCGCCACTTTGTCTGCAAGATCGCCTCTTGCAGTTAACATGATTACGGGAAAGTCGTATTCTTTTTTAATTTTTCTTAAAACTTCAAAACCGTCTATTTCGGGCAACATAACGTCAAGAAGCAATAAATGAGGCTGATGGCTTTTCAGTTTAACAAATAATTCTTGCGGATGCGTAAAAGTTGATATACTGTATTGAAAATTTGTCAAATACTCTTTTAGCAATAAATTAAGTTTTGTGTCATCATCTAAAATATATATATTTTTATTCATATAATTTTTTATACTAACAATCCGCGGCTTTGCCGCGGATTGTAAAATACAATTTATTCTTCACATTTTTCTTTCTTACTTTTTATATGCTCAGCAAGCTCTTTTTTCTGTTCGTCATTTAATACAGCGTGAAAAGCAGCTATTTGATCAACCATAAAAATTCGAAAGTCTTTCATTATCTGGCTATTTTTTTCAAAAACTTTGTTTACCGCGTCTTTATCAAATGTTTCAGCATCTGCTTGATTTGCTAATACTTCATGCATTTCGCTTTTAACTTTTTCCAGTTCAGGAGTTTTTGTCAATATATTGTTCTTTATCTGGTAAAGTTTTTCTTCCTGAACTTCATTTAGATTAAGCTTGCTTGATATTTTATCAATCATTCGATTGATATGTTTTTCACCAAAACCCTTGTGGCAGGGTCTATGTTCGCAGAAAACACCTGCAATTAAAAAAACAGCGATAAAAGATATCGCCATTATTTTCTTTTTTTTTGAAATATTCTTTTTGCATTTGCAATTCATTTTTTTCTCCTTAAATTAAATGTTTGATTAAAAAATAAAAAAAAATTGTATCAGATATATTTCTTAAATATAAAAATTTGTAACAACAATAGAGTTTTTATTTATTGAATATTTTATTCATATTTTCAAAATGATAGTGTCCTATCAAAGAATCAATATTATATTTGAAAATTTTTCTAATAATATTTTATCCCTAATATAGAAGATATTAATTTAATTTTTTTTTTAGTGAGAATATTATATATTAAAAAATATGAAAAAAACAATTATAATTATTATATACTTATTAAGTGTAGTTTTACAATGTAAAGATAGTCTTAAAACCATACGAATTGGCGGTACAATATGGCCGGGATATGAGCCTTTATACATGGCTTCTTCTCTAAATTTTTTTAATTCAAATGTAAGAATGATTGATTTTTCTTCAGCTTCTGAGGTGCTTCGCTCGTTTGAAAATGGTAATTTAGAAATAGCCGCCCTTACTCTTGACGAAGTAATTTATCTTCATTCAAAAGGATACAAACCTAAAATAATACTTATAATGGATATTTCAAATGGAGCCGATGTAGTTTTAGCCAAACCCTACATAAAAAAACCATCCGATTTAATTGGCAAAAAAATAGGCGTAGAATACACGGCTTTAGGGGCTTACTTTTTCGCTCGCTTTCTTCAAGAAAATAATATAACGCCTGAAAAAATTACTCTAGTACCGTCAGAAGTAGATAGCCATGAAAGCATTTATCTCGAAAACAAAGTAGACGCTGTTATTACCTTTGAGCCCATAAAAACAAAATTATTATCAAAAGGTGCGGTCAATATTTTTGACAGCTCAAATATTCCAGGTGAAATTATTGACGTACTTGTAACGCGGGAAGATATTTATGAAAATAATAAAGAAGAAATCCAAAATGTTGTTAACGTATGGCATACTTCATTAGACTATATAAAAAAAGACTTTTCAGGCGCTACTAAATTTATGAATTCAAGATTAAAACTGTCTGAAGATGAGCTAAAAAAAACATATAAAGAGATCATTTTAGCAGACAAAAAAATTAATGAAGAAATACTTTCAGGCGAAAATCCTAAAATAAAAATTATTCTTGAAAAATTATACGATGTTATGAAAAAAAACAAAATTATAACCCAAGAAATAAATATAAAGAATCTGTATTAAGATGAAGTTACACAAATACTCTATAAAAAAAATATACTTCAACACTCTTATAATAATTATTCTTTTAATTACCGGGGCTACGGTATCAGTTCATATACTTATAGAATTAAATAAAATTGATGAGTCAACTAAAGAGATGATAAGTTCGCAAGGTACTGAATTTCAAGGTATTTTTAATGATTTTTTACGAAGAAACGATATTCATCAAATAAAACGTGTTTTTTCATCGATGAGCGCGAGAAAAAATTTTGTCACTACATGGTTATCTAATCCTGAGGGAATTATTATTGTTTCTGACAACAATACAAATATTGGACAAAATGAAAAAGATTTGTTAAAAAAATATAAATTACCTCTGAAACATAGTAATAATAAATATTATTATAAAACTACCGAATACGCCAGTATACGTTACCCTATTATATTTGGAGCCTCTATGGGAATTATTGCCCCAAATAGAAAGGGAAACTTCTGGCTTATCTATAATATGGCAGCCATACGGGAAGAAAAAATAAAAAATATTTTTATATTTTCAATGGGGCACTCTCTTTTAATAACAATGTTTTTATTATCTTTTTCAATTCTTTTATACAAATATGCAAAGGGACGAGTTTCCCGTATTGCAAGTTCTATTGAAAAATTTTCAGACGGTGACAGAAAAGTAAACTTTATCATCGAAGGGAAAGATGAAATTTCACAATTTTCTTATTTAATTCAAAAAAATGCAAATAAATTGATACGCAGTGAAAAAACAATAAAAGCAAATGAAGAAAAAATTAAACATTACCTCGATATTATAGATAAATATGTTATAAGATCACATACGGATAAATATGGAGTTATTAAAGAAATAAGTGAAGCTTTTTGTAATATATCAGGTTATAAACGTGAAGAATTACTGGGTAAACACCATAATATTCTAAGACATCCAGATATGAAAAAAGAAACTTTCAAGAATCTCTGGAAAACAATTAAATCTGGTAAAACATGGAATGGTGAAATAAAAAATAGAAAAAAAAATGATGGATATTACTGGGTTAGCGCAAAAATAATGCCAACCTACGACTCAAAAGGGAAAATAAACGGCTACGCTTCAATTCGAAATGATATTACTTATCAAAAGAAAGTAGAAGAAATTTCTGTGAAAGACGAATTAACAGGTTTATATAATCGAAGATATTTTAACGAAAACTTTCAAAATATCTTAAAGCGGAACTACCGCTATAATAAGTATGCCTGCTTTATTATGCTTGATATTGATTTTTTTAAGAAATATAATGACACCTATGGTCATCTTATGGGAGACAAAGCCCTAAAAAAAGTTAGCGATTTGTTATCAAAATTATTTCAAAGAGCGGGAGATATATCTTTTCGGCTTGGCGGAGAAGAATTTGGTATTATACCTCATGCCAAACAAAGAAAAGATTGTGAAACTTTATGTGATAATATATTAAATGCAATGAGACAATTAAATATTGAGCATCTGGCAAGCGAAACTGCTGATTATATGACCATCTCAATGGGTGTATGTTCCATAGAAAATTCGGTTAACCTTCTGAAATCTGAATTTATCTATAAAAAAGCAGATGAAGCTTTATACATCTCAAAAGACAAAGGCAGAAACCAGTTTAGCATAATAAATATATGATTTTTCTAATAAATAACTATTCGACTCAAATTGCGTAAGTTACATCCTGTAAAAATAAATATTGAAATCATAATTGTCTAAATTTTTAACCCTCGGTTTTGACCCTAAGACCCAAGAGAATACCTGCCGAACTCATTGTTTTATTCTCGAGTAATTAAATTAATTATTGACATACAATGTCTAAACATATAAAGAAAATAAAATATGCAAACTAATAAACAAAATACAATTCGTGAAGAAATTATCTATCAAATACATAGAGAGCTTCATGCGCGTACATCTGTTCCCGTTGAGGCTCCTTCGAGAATTCGTCATACAGCATATATATTTACTCAAGAAGATTCTAAAATTCGAAAAGGAATTGAAAATGTATATGAAAAGGTTGTTGTCGATTTAGGCATTAAACTCTCAGCAATACGGCGTGAAGACAGATCTTGTTTTGTTGAAAAAATATTTCCCGATTCAAGCCGTCTTATATTAATATGGGAAGTTCATACCGAGTTTTATTCTTATACAACAATATATACGCCGGGTCAAAAAATAAAAAAAACATTTCTTGAATCAAAAGTTTATAACCTGCCTGAATTTGAAACAGTAGGCAAAAAACTTCTCGATCTCGATCTTTTAGCTGTACCCGAACTCTCATTAAACAATGTTACAAAATCGTTTTTGAAAGAAGGTAATATATATGGCGGCAAGGTACTTGGCGGCGAAGCCTGTGTCTATACAACCTTTCAAACCCAAGAAACCGGACAAGAACAGTATGTTGTTTTATCAGGAGAGTTATCAGCGGGGCGACTTGGACGTTTAATTCGCAGAATTATTGAAATTGAAAATTACCAGCATTTGGTTTTATTTTCTTTACCTGAATATAGAAAACAAATTACTTATCTAAGGCAGCAAGAAAAACGCATCGCCAAAGATAGTGTAAAAATAGCTTCTGAATTGGCTTCAGAGCATATTAATGCCCATACAGAACACGAATGGCTGGTTAGTTTAACCCGCGATCTGGCAGATTTAATTCAATTAACAGAAAAAATGCGTTATAGATTTTCAGCAGCCGGTTCTTATTATGATATTTTCTTAGAAAGATTAAAATGGCTACGCGAAAAAACAGGTGAAGGTTATCAGTCTCTTGAAGAATTTTTAACCGCTAGAGTATCTCCGGCTGTTAGAAACTATCGTAATTTTATAGAACGGGCAGAAGCTTTAAGCTCACAGCTTACCTCTCTTGGCAATATGATGAGAACCCGTATCAATCAAAATATGGAGCAGCAAAACCAGAAAACTCTTGAAGCCATGAACAAAAGAGTTAAACTTCAGCTTATTTTACAAGAGACCGTAGAAGGTTTAAGCGTCATAATTTTAAGTTATTACTTAACCGGCTTATCTGGTTATGCTTTTTCTGCGTTAGAAAAATTTAATCTTTTACCGGGTGGATATAAAATTTGGACAGCGCTTTCGATACCTATCTGGATTGTTCTTTCTTTCTTTATATCCCGACGCGCGAAAAAAATAATCAAATCACATACTTCAATTTGATTTTGTACTCTTAAGAGTACAAAAATTATTGGATTTTTTTCTTGCCATATCGTTTATTATACATAGATAAAAAATATTATGTAAAAAAGAGGCACAGTATGAAAAAAATTAAATATCTGTTTATAATAGGGGCAATAATATTCACGGTCAATTGTACCAACAAATGTGAAGGAATCGCTAGCTATCCCGCTGATATGGCAAATATAACGCCTGTTTATCTTTCTTATGACGAGTACAGAACTTCAATTTCATCCGAGGCTCCACGAGAAATAAAATACGCGGGTAAAATATATGTTTACGCGAATTATATTTTGATAAACGAAAAATATAGAGGTATACATATTATTGACTATTCAGATCCGGCGTCGCCTCAAAATATTTCTTTTATAAACATTCCCGGGAACATTGACATGGCGGTTAAAAACAATATTTTATACGCCGACAGCTATATAGACTTAGTGGTCATTGACATAAGCAATAAACAAAATATTCAGATTTTAAGCAGAGTGAACAATATCTTTCCTTACAAAACTTATCAAAAAATAAATGACTATATTTATGAAGCCGAATATTACGGCGAAACAGATGAAACTAAAGGGGTTATAACAGAATGGAAAGAAGAATATTCAGATCCAGGTTTTTATTCCAATGAAGAATGTGACGGTTACATGATTGCAGAATCTATGGATTCAGGTAACCCGAAAGGCGGCAATACCGGCAAAGCGGGTTCGATGGCAAGATTTAATATTACGGGTAATAACGCAGATGGATATTATCTTTACGCTGTAAATAATGAGTCATTAAAAATTATTAATATAAACGACCCATCAAATCCCGTAAAAGAAAATGAAATTTCTTTAGGATGGGGTATTGAAACTATTTTTAATTATCAAAATATGCTTTTTATAGGCTCACAAACCGGAATGAAAATATATGATATTTCAAATAAAACCCTGCCGGTTTTTCTTTCTGAATTTGCCCATGTTCAAAGCTGCGACCCGGTTATCGTTAGCGGTATTTACGCTTTTGTTACTCTTCGGGGGGGCACATCTTGTAGAAATTCAATTAACCAGCTTGACTTAATTGATATAAGCGATCCTACAAACCCTGTTTTGTTAAAAACATACGCCATGTACAATCCGCATGGTTTAAGCAAAGATAATGATATACTTTTTATAGCCGAGGGAGAAGGCGGATTAAAAGTTTTCGACGTCTCTATACCTGAAGACTTAAAATTAATTAAATTTGTAGAAGGTTTTCACGCTTATGATATAATAGCCACAAATAACACGGCCATAGTAACGGGAAATAATGGACTTTATTTATTTGATTACTCAAATACGTCAAATATTACTTTAATAAGTCAAATTAACGCTACGGGTACTGTTCCCGAAGAATTAAACGGCTTTTAATGCTTTTTAACAGGTACCTATTGAAAATAATAAAAAATGAATGACGAAAAAAAAATAAATATTTTCAGTTATCTTGATTACAGAAAATATCTGGCTAATTTATTTAATTTTTATAAAAAAGAAGAGAATTTAACTCTTAGACTTTTCGCTAGAAGGGCCGGTCTTGGCTCTCATTCTTTTTTAAAAAGCATTATTGAAGGCAGCCGTTCACTTTCTATTATGGGCGCCTTAAAAATGGCAAAAGGATTTCGCTTAAATAAAAGCGAAACCGAATATCTTGAGCTTTTAGTTAAATTTTCTTTGGCCCATGAAGTAGATGAGAAAAATGAAATTTATAAAAAAATTACAAAGCTTAAACCCAAAGATGAAATTAGTAAAATGGAAGAAAAACACTATTTTCTTTTTTCAAACTGGTATGTGTTGATGATAAGAGAACTGGTAACCCTGCCCTATTTTAAAGAAGACTATACGTGGATAGCTAAAACCTTAAACCCACCTATTACGAAGAAGCAGGCAAAAGAAGCCATAGATACTTTGCTTGAATTAAAATACTTAATAAGAGATAAAAATAACAAACTTGTTCAGGCAATGCCTGAAATTACCACCGGACCCGAAGTTAAATCAAGCGCGGTAAAAAATTTTCATAAAAACCTTTTATCAATGGCGGCACGTTCTATTGATGAAACAAAAGCCCACTGGAGAGATATATCGGCCCTTTCTTTTACCGCGAATAGGCAGGAATTTGATTTTATTAAAGAACGTATTGTAGAGTTTAGGCGCGAAATTATACAATATTTAAAAGACAGCAGAGAAAATAATTTTCCTGAAGATATTTCAGACGATGAAAAAACGCTTTATAATTTGAATATTCAATTATTTAATGCCACAGAAATCTACTGGAAGAAAAAAAATAAGGATAATATATGATTATTAAAAATAATAAATTAATATTATATCTTTTTTTTATCTCTATTTTGTTTTCAGGCACAACCTGCCTTCTAGAAACAGGAAATCCTGATGAACTTAATGCCAAAGAATTTGCAGAAACAACAGATAATTCTGCCGTTTTGTATCTTTCTGATACCGGACAAAGCCTTTGCGCTTCGGGCCCATTGGCCCAAGGCGCTATGCTAAACTGTGACAATTCTGAGGTAACCGTAAAAGGGCAGGACGGCCATTATATTGACACCCCGGCTCCTTTTAATGAAACAATGTCATTAAGCGGCGAAGTTATAAATGACCTTACAATGGGTTTAAGCTGGCAAAGAGTAAGCGGCGGCCAGTCTTTTACCGGGTTAACCGCAGTTGAAACAAACAGCCCTCTATTTACAAAGATAGAAGCCGCAAATTACTGCTCTTCATTAAATACCGACGGTTTATCATGGCGCCTTCCTGAAATTTATGAATTATTGTTATTATCAAATTATAGTTTGACTAACCCCGCGATTGATACCTCTCTTTTCGTGGGACCTTACGGCAGTTCAGAAGAGGCATTTTACTGGTCCAATACATCATTTGGCGATATGAACTCATGGACATTGAATTTACAAACAGGCAAAAATCAGGCTGTTGATAATAATACACAGCAATACGTTAAATGCGTTTCACAGTCTTTACCTGCCCGGCAAGATTATCAAGAAAATGGGGATGGAACAATTTCAGATTACGCTTCTGGTATAATTTTCATGAAATGCCCCGCTGGCACAATCGTAGATTATAATACAACCAATTACTGTAACGGAGAAAAAACTTTATCGACATGGGTAGAGGCCCTATCTTTCTGTGAAAATTTAAATTACGCGGGCAATACAAACTGGAGGTTGCCCTCTATAAGAGAACTTTCAAGTATGATTGATTTTTCATCTGAGGCCGTAACCTCATTAAGCAAACTAATGTTCCCTGCGGCCGCAGGTTCTTTCTGGAGCTCTACTACAAACGTAAACAGCACCTCTGAAGCATGGCAGGTAAATTTCAGCACTAAAGAACTTTCTACTTCGTTAAAAAATACGCCGAGTAATATTCAATGTGTTACAAACTTGAATAATTAATGGCTGTTATATCTAAGTAAAAAATCATATGACTTCTTACCGGAAAACTGCACAGCAATAGAAATATTTTCTGAATTTATTTCTACATTACCCTGAAAAATATCGTCTGTTTTTGTAAGCTCATACCTGTTTTTATCATCTATAACAAAAGCTTTTAGAGCTTCAGGAGTTCTAAGCTTAAAAAAGATATTTTCTCCTTTTTTTAAGCTGCCAGTCATCGGACTAAATAGATAAGAATCTGACTCATAAAAAGTTCCATATATCATGGGGAACTCTACCCCTTCTTTCATTTCACTTAAAGCAATAATTCTGTAATCTAAGGCCCATTCATACTGTCCTTTATCTTCTTTAAGCTTAGAAAAAAGACGAAGAGTATATTCTCCTTTTTGAGGCAAATGCACATAAATATTATACTTATCATCTGATTCTTTTTGTGAAAAGATTAGTTTTTGAGGTATAGGTAAATTATTTTGAATTAACTGACCCATAAGCATTGCGTCTTTTTCTAGTTTTAAACTGATGGTTACCTTCTGCTCGGCCTGTATTACAGCGTTAGAATGGCTTAATATAGAAAGGCCTGAATAAAAAAATCCGGGTCTTAAATAAACATAATTCGCGTATTCAGTTTTTTCAACTGGTTTTTCAATAAGCTGCCATTTTGGTTCAACCGGCAGATGATCATAAATAAATTTCTCTGGGTCTGTTAAAAAATAATGTTCCTGAAAACGGCGCACGAATTTTTGTCTTTCATTTAAATAGCCGGCCCCCCATGTGGCATCAAGCAGATACCATTTGTTATCAATTTCTACCGCGTTCCACGCGTGATTTGGCTGTTTAAAAATATCACTGCCTACTGTATAACCATAACCTTTAGAGTATCCATGAATTACTTCACTTTTTATGCTGGTAGCTTCTGCCATCTTATTAAAAAGTGCCGCGTACCCCTCACATACAGCTTTTTTAGAGACAAGTACCGATTTCGCGCTCTGGTTTTCTATTTTTCCCGTTAAAAAAGATCCTACATCATACGCTATATTATTGGTAATCCATTTATAAATAGCTCTTATTTTTTCTAAATCACTTTTAGACGTTTTTATTAAATATTGCGTTAGCTTTTTAATATCTTTTTCAAGATATTTTGGCGTGTTAACCGCTCTTTCATCAATCGCAGAAAAATTATTTTGAGCGGTTATTGAAAGATTACAAAATAACCATAGGAGAATAAATATACTTTTAGTAAATTTTATCAGCATAATAGTTTGTTATACTTTATAAATATTATATTAAATCTATATTAACCGGTCAAGTTAAAAAATTAAAAGTAAAAAATATTATAGGTAGATTAATTTGAAACACAATAATTATGGTTTTCAGTTTGTTCAAAATATATACTTTGGATTATATTATATTTAAGAAAAGATACATTGCTATTATTAAAAATATCTAATAACGTAAATGGTAATTATCAAAAAAATTTCGGATAAACCAACTAATGTTAAGATTATTCTTTTTTATTTTTATAGGATATGTTTTGTATAAGCTTGTTAAACTTTTACTTGCTATTAGAAAATTAAATAAATATCAGAAAACAGAATTTCAAAAAAAAACAAAAACATCATCCAATGAAAAAGATATAACTGAAATAGCAAAAGTTCTTGATGAGAAAAGACTTGATGAATAAAATAAAAATTAAAACATAAAGAGGAAAATACAAATGAATGAAAATGAAGAATTAAAAACCACGATTGAAAAAATAATGAATATTTTGAAATCGATTAAAAATCCTTCTACGGGCAATAGTCTATTAGAAGATAACGGTATTGATGAAATAAGTCCCGTTGAAGATGACAATATTTTAATAACTATATCTCTTTTGGTTGATAAAAAAACCAAATTTTCCTTAGAGGCGGCTTTAAGAACAGAATTCTCAAAGCATGATCTTAATATCAACAAAATAAAATTAAACTTTACCAATGTAATCAAACAAAATACGCAACAGCCATCTCAACAAGAAGTGCCATCTCCCCCCTCTCTTGTGAATGTAAAGCATATAATAGCCGTAGCATCAGGAAAAGGCGGTGTGGGAAAATCAACGGTATCTATAAATATAGCTATAACGCTCGCTAAAAAAGGGTATAAAACCGGTTTAATAGACGCTGATATATACGGTCCTTCTCTTGGCAAAATGTTGGGACATCCCGGCAAAGTGCCCCTGCAGATTCTTGATGAAAAAAAGATTATACCTATGGAAAAATTCGGAATTAAAGCAATGAGTTTCGCATTTCTATTAGATGAAGCTCAGGCTTTAATATGGAGAGGCCCCATGCTTGGCAAAGCATTAGAGCAGCTTCTTTTTGACGTAAAATGGGGTGAGCTTGATTATTTAATTATAGATTTACCTCCAGGAACAGGCGATACACAATTATCTTTAGCTCAATTAGTCTCAATAGAAGGCGCGGTAATTGTCACAACTCCTCAAGACGTAGCTGTGCAAGACGCCATGAGAGCTGTAACTATGTTTGATCAAATTAAACTGCCCATTCTAGGCGTTGTTGAAAATATGACTGAATTTATATGCCCCCACTGTGGTAAAAGTTCGCATCTTTTTTCTGAAGGCGGTGGTAAAAGGCTCGCAGATAAAATAAACAGTACTCTTTTAGGTAATATTCCTTTATCATTAGCTTTAATGAGTTCTGGCGAAGAAGGCATTCCAGCGGCTTACGAAGACGACAAAAAACAGGAAAATAAAGTTATTCAAGAAAGCCATAAAGCGGTTATTACAGCATACGAAAACATTGTTAATAATATAGAAAAATTAATAAAGTAATAATTTATTTATATACCTTTGTTTTCTTTTAAAATAACTTGCCGTCTTAGTATTCATACAAATGTGTGACATAATTATATATAAAAATGACAAATTTAGAAAGTGAAATATTAATTGCTCCAAAAGTTGTATACTATATTGAAATTCCCGGGGTTATAAATCAAAAAGATAAATTCAACCTTTTAATTCAAGATATTCTGTTATTAGAAATCGAATTAGAAAAATTAGATGAATTAAAAGAAAAATCTGAAGATAATATAATTTATATTTTTAATTTAGATAAAATTTTTAGAAAACGAGGGGCAACTTCTATAGATAGAGAATTACGTTTTTCACATGAAATACTTAAATTTATAAAAGAAAAACCAAAAAACCACAGTTTAGTTCATACTACTGTTCTTCATGATGATATTAAAAAAATATTTCAAAATGAAAAAATCCCGTTTATGCAAAAAAATCTGGAACAAAAACAGCTTACTATTTCAACCATTATAAAAATGGTACATTTTGCCTTTAAAGAAGAACAGGCGCTAAGAACACAAATACGAATTAATTATTATCCAGAAAAAATAATTAACGTAGAGGCAGTAAATTTAACAAAGAAAAGCTCAAAAATAAAATTTCATTTAAAAGATTTAAGTTTAAACGGGTTAGGTTTAATTTTTATAAATGTTGATGATATGTCAATGTTCAACTTAAAAGATCTAATGGAAGTTCGAGTATGGCTGCCAGAAATTACGCTAAAAATATCAGCAGGCTTTATCACCAGAATGAGCAAAGATAAAAAAGAATTAGGATTAAATTTTAATCTAAAAAACCATAAGATGATAGCTGAAAATGACGCCGTAAATTTATCAGGCATTGTCTATGAAGTTATAAAGAAAAAACTTGAGACACATACCTAATTTTTTATGTATGTTATTCAAAAACAAATCTCCCTTACTGGTTTTTCAAGAGGATTCCATTTAATTACTAAAAAAATAATTCAAGAATTGCCAGAACTAAAACAAATAAAAAGCGGCTTGTGCCATCTTTTAATTATGCATACCAGCGCTTCTTTAACATTAAATGAAAACGCCGACCCTACGGTAAGAGATGATTTTGAATCTTATTTTTTAAAAGCGGTGCCTGAAAATGAGCCTTATTACCAACATACACTTGAAGGTTATGATGATATGCCTGCTCACATTAAATCTTCTATTTTAGGAGCAACGCTGACACTACCTGTTACTAATGGAGAGCTTATTTTAGGAACTTGGCAGGGAATTTACTTATGCGAACATCGAAACCATGGCGGCACCAGAAAAATTAATATTACAATTTTAGGCATTTAAATAGTTATTATATTTTCTTACCGCAGTATTTACAATAGACAGCATCGATATCATGCCCTTCTTTTGAACACCACCGGCATGTTTGAGTTGAAATATTTTCTTTTTTCTGCTGTTTTCCCTGAACTATCTCTGCTGAGACAATGCCTGTAGGTACCGCAATAATTCCGTACCCTAAAATCATTAAAATAGAAGCAAGTGTTTGGCCAAGAGTTGTTTTCGGATGGATATCTCCGAATCCGACAGTTGTTAAAGTAACAATAGCCCAATAGATAGATCGCGGAATACTTGTAAATCCGTTTTCTTCACCTTCAATTACATACATTAACGCTCCGATATTTACAACCACAATCATAACTGTAAAAAGAAAAACAGTAATCTTGGGACGGCTTGCCATTAAAGCGTCCCAAAGCACATAACCTTCTTTAATATAACGGCTGAGTTTAAGAACCCTAAAAATTCTTAACAAACGCAAATCTCTTAACACTAAAAAATACTGGCTACCAGGCATTATAAGACTTAAATAAGTAGGAACAATAGAAAGAAAATCTATAATACCATAAAAACTAAATAAATAAGGCCAAACTTTTCTGACAGATATAATTCGAAGAATATACTCAATAGAAAAAAGAATAGTAAAAAACCATTCTAATAAAATTAAGAGCTCCTCGTTATTTTTTCTAATACTTTCAACACTGTCAAGAGAAACTAAAATGACACTGGCAATAATACTGTTAAATAAAATAATATCAAAAAGCCTGCCGCTTTTTGTGTCGGCTTCAAAAATAATTTCATGTATTTTGTTTCTAAAACGAAGCACTGCTTTATATTTATCTTCTTTTCTTTTCATATATTAAAAACAATTAAAAATTATATTATAAACAAATAACATCCGGTCAAAAAGATTTTTTATTTATTTGATATTTACAAAAAAAGCTTGAAGCTTTGCAAATAAATTTAAAACCTGATTTTCTTAAAATATTTTAAAGATGAACAACAAAACTAATTAAAAAGGAGCTTTTATGAAAAAACGCGACACACTTCTTGAATTCAGCATGACGCCCCTAGATAAAGGAGAAAGCGTAAGTGCCTATGTTTCAAGATCAATTGATATTATAGATAAATCTGGTTTAGAATATAAATTAAATCCAATGGGAACAGTAGTAGAAGGAACATGGGAAGAAGTTTTACAGGTAATGACCGACTGCTATAAAAAAATGTCTTCTGACTGCGAACGCATTTCTGTACACGTAAAAATTGATTACCGGAAGGGGAAAACCGGCCGTTTAGGTGATAAAATAAAATCAATAGAAAACAAGCTTGGCCGTGAAATTAAAAAATAATTTAGAGCTAATATCATAATGAAGCCTGAAAATCTTGACAGGTTCTACAGGTTTCATTCTTTAATTTATGATTTCACGAGACCTCTATTTTTACCTAACCGTTTAAAAGCAGTTAAGGCACTTAATATTCAACCAAAAGATTCAATCATTGATTTTGGCTGCGGTACTGGATATAATCTTCAAAAAATAATAAAAATAAATTCAAACGTAAACATTAAAGGTATTGATTTTTCAAAATATATGCTGAAAAAAGCAGAGAAAAAAGTTCCTTTGGGACAATTTTTTACGGGTGATATAAAAAATATTAAACTTGAGATGAAAGCCGATAAAATAATTTCAAGTTACGTTCTTTCAATGATAGACGACTGGCAAAAAGCCATATTAAATATGAAAAAACATCTAAAAAAAAACGGCGTACTGGTCATAATCGATTTTCATCCGTTTCAGGGGAAATTAAAGCCTTTGTATCCTTTATTTAATTTTTGGTTAAAAGCTCATGGGGTATACGCGCGAGACGAAATAACCGGTTTTGTGAAAAAACATTTTAAGAGCGTTGAAGAAAAAAAATATTATTCAGGGTACTGTTTTTTATTAAAAGCAAAGTACCCTCTTAATTAATAAATGCTGCCTCTTTTGGGACTCGAGGCTTTAATAAAATTAAAAATTTTCTCACGGTTTGCTTCAGAAATATCAAGAAACATAAAAATATAAAAATTTAGATTCATTTTTGAAGGGCGTACTTTTCCTGTTAGTTTAATTATCTCTCCATTTTTTAATTTTATATTTGTCTGCCAAAAAGAATGCTGGTTTATTTTATTCTTATCATTTTCATCTTTCAATAGAAATAAAAACGCTCTATCTGTAATTTTTCTACTTACTATATTTACGCTTATTTTTTGATCATGTTTCTCAATATTTTCAATATCCCACACTTCAAGAGTTAGTGGCATGATAATATCGGCGGCTAAGTGCTCATCATTTGTAGAAACAGCGCTGCTTTCGGCCTGTATCAAAATGGCGTCAATAAGAGTTTTTATTATCTTACCCGTTAACTGAAAACTGCCAATTTGAGGTCTAAATAAATAAATATTAATTTTATTCCCAGGTTTTGCTTTGGCAGAATCTAATTCAGGAATAGTTAAGACAGCGTTATTTTCAGACTGTTTTACAATTTTTGCAAGATAGTGAGTACCAGACACATCAACAGAACATGCCTCACCTTCATATAGATCTCGTATACTTTTTACTTCGCGATGAATACCCGATTCAGGAAAAAGTTTCTCTATAATCTCAACACAAATTTCTGGCGAAACTTTTTTTTGATGAGCCAAAAAATCAAATATTTTACTGTGAAAAGTTCTTTTACTTAAAATAATCTGTTCTATATCGCCTGAGTTAAGAGAAGAAACAAACTGTTTTATCAATTGCAAATGACCAGAAGAAATACCATGTTTAACAGCGTAATTATATATAAAATCATAGCCTTTTTTAACGTCTGATTTTGAATATAGGGAGCGTTTTTTTACGAAAAAATATATAAACGCAGCGATTATTAGTAAAAATAATATAATTATAAATGCAACCGGAGTTTCGGGAATTATTAAAAAATCCTGCTGTAAAATAATTTTTATCATTTTAGCTACATAAAATTATTCTTTTTTAATTTGTAAAGTTTTTCAATATATAATATACATGCTTCGGCGATATTAACTTCTGTGGCAGCTTCTATACCCTCAATACCGGGAGAAGGATTAACTTCAAGTATCAATGGTCCTCTTTTTGATTCTATTAAATCAACACCCGCGAATTTTAAACCTAAAAGTTCAACCGCGAGCCGCGCCATTTTTTCAGTTTCTAATGTCATTTTTATTTTCTTTTGCGTGCCTCCTCTGTGAACATTCGCTCTAAATTCATTTGCAACGGATTTTCTCTGCATTGAAGCGATAACCCTTCCTCCTAAAACAATGGCTCTGGTATCTGCCCCTAAAGACTCTTCAATAAATTCTTGAACCAATACGTGTTTTTCTTGATCTAAAAGACTTTCTAAAATAGAACGGGCAGATCTAACCGATTCTGCCAGCATAACCCCTACCCCCTGCGTTCCTTCGGGAAGCTTAATAATTACAGGAACTCCTCCCACCGATTCTAACGCTATATCTATATCTTCAGGCGCATCTAAAAAAAATGTCTTTGGTACGCTTATGTTTTTTTGCGATAAAATCTGAAGAGTTCTTAATTTATCACGGCTTCTCACTATTGCCCCGCATTCATTTAAGCTTAACGCGCCCAACATTTCAAATTGTCGAAAAACCGCCTGCGAGTAGCTGGCTTTTCTTTGGCCCAATCTTGAAATTATTACGTCAGGATTTTTTAATTTTTCTTTTTGAAAATAAAGAGCAGTATTTTGCTTTTCTATCATCATTGATAAAGAAAGCGGCGGATAAACACGCATCTTATGATTTCGTTTCAAACCTTCTTCAAAAAAACGGCGTGTACTATAAAGAGAGCGGCTGTTTGATAAAATATATATTAAGAGACTTTTTAATTCTTTTCGTGTTGAAAGGGTTATTTTTTTTTTCATATTGAAATTTGAATTCAAGATTTTTTATTATATCAGACGAGGCCAATAATTTTTACTGTGGTAACTCGACAAGCCATTCATTTAATACTAATGAATAATAACAATGCGGCTCTGACAAGTTTTTTCTCATTATGCCCAGATAAAAGCTGTCATTTTTTTTAATATACTTCCATTCTTTTTCGCCGGCCTGCGGATTTTTTATTTTGCTTATATATTCTGGCATGAGTTCATCTAAACTTCGCGGAAATTCACCTTTTTCTTTATGATATCTTTTAACCGCAGATATAATCTCATAACCGGTTACAATAGAATTTTTAATTTTTCTATCGCTAAAACGATTATGTTCATTATCTAAATAAAAAATTATAACGCCTGAAAAAAAAACCAATATAAAAAATATAACTACTTTCAGGTTTTTACTTTTCATAATAAAAAATTTAGAACATATTTATAGTTCAATACCCTTTTCTTTAAGAAATTTAATAAACTCAACTTCATTTATAATTTTTATATTTAAACTTTTTGCTTTTACTAATTTACTGCCTGCCGCCTCACCGGCTACTACAAAATTTGTTTTTGAACTTACCGAAGAAGAAGCTTTTGCTCCACAAGATTTTACTAACGTTTCAGCATCATCGCGGGTCATTTTTTCAAGGGAACCGGTAAACACAAAAGTTAAGCCCGATAGAATTTTTTCTTTTTCATTTTTTGTGTCTCTATAAATAATCTCGAAACCTGTTTTAAATAATTTTGCTAAAAAATCTTTATTTTTTTCGTTATTAAAAAAGTTAACAAGAGACGCAGCAGTAACAGGACCTATTTCATCAATTGAAGTTAATATTTCTTCATCAGCTTTTTTTAATAATTCAAGGCTGTTAAAATGTTCGGCAAGAACTTCAGCTATATGAGCGCCTACCCCCGCGATACCAAGCGATTTTAAAAAAACTGAAAACAAAACCTTTTTTCGTTTTTGAACAGCCTGAATTATTTTTACGGGCAAAATTTCTCCCATTCCAGAAAGTTGATTTATATCTGACTCTTTTAATAAGAAAATATCAGCGGCATCACGTACAATTTTTTGTTCATAAAAGAAAGCAATCCACTCGCGGCCAAAGCCTTCAATATCAAGACCCTCTTTTGAAATAAAATATTTCAAAAAGGCAAGCATTCTGCCCCCGCAGTTTTCATTAATACATTTTATGTAGACTTCTTCTTTAATAAGTTTTTCATTACATAACGGACATATTTGCGGGAAAAATATATCCGTTTCTGTGCCCATTCTTTTTTCTTTAATTACACGTTTTACCTTGGGAATTACATCTCCCGCCCTAATTACTTCTACGTAATCTTTATTTTTTATATTTAATCGGTTTATTTCATCAAGATTATGAAGGCTTGCCCTTTGAACCAAAACACCGCCTATGTTTATAGGTTTTAAATTGGCCACGGGAGTAACAATACCCGTTCTACCTATTTGAAAATTAACTTCAAGAAGCTGTGTAATAGCTGTTTTAGCGGGGAACTTAAAAGCTACCGCCCATCGCGGAAATTTTGAGGTTAAACCTAAAGTTTTCCAGAATAAGATATCATTAACTTTTATTACAAGACCATCCATATCAAAAGGAAAACTAGATCGTTTCATATTCATATCATTATAGTAAGATTCAATTTGCGGCAGCGTAAGTTTAACGGCTTTTATATAAATCTTAAAACCAAACAAAGGCAAATAGTTTTCCCATATTAAATATTGTTTATCGGGATAATGATGTATTTTTTCGGAATCACCGCTTTCGACAACTTCGCCTATGGAATACGGCAAAAATATTAGATTTCTTTTAGCTGTAATTTTAGAATCATGCTGCCTTAAACTGCCAGCGGCCGCATTTCTAGGATTAGCAAATATCTTTTTGCCTTCATGTGATAATTCTTCATTTAACCTCTCAAATTCAAAAATAGGCATAACACACTCGCCTCTTACACTTATTAAATCAGGCGGCGTAATTGTCATTAATCTTAAAGGAACATTTTTTACGGTTCTAACATTATGGGTAATATCTTCACCTACTGAACCATTGCCACGTGTTCCAGCCTTTACTAATACTCCCTTTTCATAAATTAAATTTACGGCAAGTCCATCAAATTTAGGCTCAACGCAATATTCAATTTCTTTATTTTCGATATCATTTTGTTTTAATAATTTTATAACGCGGTTATTAAAATCAATAACATCTGAAAAATTTTCTGCATTGTCAAGACTAAGCATCGGGGGAGCATGGTAAAACTCGGGAAAATCAGAACGTACTTCAAAACCAACTTTTAAAGAAGGAGAATCTGAGGTTTTCCATGATGGATTTAATTCTTCTATTTTTAGAAGCATCCTCATTAAAAAATCATAGTCAGAATCTATAATTTCAGGATTATCTTCAATATGATATTTATAATTGTGCCATTGAAGAGCTTTTATTAAGCTTAAATAATCTTCTTTTGAAAAATCAGAAGATTTATTTGGAAAGTCGCTTATATTTTTTTTTTGAGGCTCTTTTAAGTTCATAAACTAATGTCTATTTAAATTTAAAATTGAAGATGAAAAGTAAAAATAAAAAAAAAGAATAAAAAAGTATAAAAGACGTTAATTTTATTTGACTATACGGGAGACATAATATAAATTAATAATATTATGAAAAAAAGAAAACTAAGACAGGTAAGAAAGATAAGAACTTATCTAGATTCCAAAGGGATAGAAATTTCAGGTGCAACAGCAGAAAAAGCTATATTAAAAAACCAATTTATACAGCCTAAGGCTGCTTTGAAATATTCCAAAGCTAAACTTTTGCCCGGGAAGTTAGAAGAAGTATTAAAAAAATTAGATAAAATGGTAAAAAATACTACATTTTAATTGTATAGATTTGAAAAGATATCATATAATTATAAAAATCATACGATACATTAAATGTGAACAAGATTTTTGCTTTAATTGATAAGTGGATTAATAAAATTCCGGAACATGTAAAAGATCTGATACAAAAAGGATCTTATGGAGCTTTTGCTCTTTTAGCTTTACTGGCTATTATGTATGGTATTACCGAGGGCGAAAAAGGAGCAAAACCATCGGGAATGCCCATTGCAGGTAAAACTAATGATTTATTTTATCTTGATGAACTTAAAGAAGAAAACCGTAAAAAACAAAGATTAATTGAAGATGTTGAAATAGACCCTGGTTCATTTTCGTCACAAAAAAAAATTCTGTTTGAAAAAATGGGTAAAGAAACAGAAGGACATCTTATGGGTGAAAGAGACTCTCTTATTGAAGAAATAAATCCAATGCGTGAAAAATCTGAATCGGCACTATATTTAAATGAAGAACCTCTTTTTCCTGATAATAAACCAAAAGAATCTCTTGTTATTCAAGAAGAAATATCAGAATTTCTCATAGCACCTTATAAAGACGATAAAAATCTAAATAAAAGTGATGAAAAGATAAATAATACAAATAACAATAATTCTTTTCAAGATAAAATAATTAATCCTCAAAATTATAAAAAAAATAAAGAAAAAGACCTTTCTTTTATTGAGTAATTTCTTAAATTTCCGATGATAATTTTAAGACTCAGTTCAAAAATTAAATTATCAATAAGGAATTATAATGAAAATCATTGAAAAAATCTTGTTTTCTATTGCTGTTTTTTCTATAACGGTAATTTCACTGTTGCTTTTTTCAGAAGAAATTCAATCAGGATATTCAAAGCAAAAAAACACAGAATTAAAGCCTATAGAAGTAAATAATCTATCTACTCAAGAAACTTTTCAAGAAGAATTAACAAACCAAAATATGGTTGTTTACAACAAAGAAATAGATGAAGCTATTGAAAAATATTTTGAAACTATTAAAAAATATCCAGAGTTGGCTGAAGAAGAAGAGCGTATTGTAGAGGGTGACGATAGTAAACTTGAATTAGCTAATAATGAAGATAATATTTTAAGTTCACAAGTTAATAAAGATAAATTTTCACTCTATAACCATAAAGTAAAAGAAGGCGAATCTTTATGGAGAATCGCCCAATCATATAATATACCTGTTTACACCTTAATAAGCGCTAATCCTAAAATTTCTACAAAAATAATTATGCCGGGCGACTTGGTTAAAGTACCCAATATGCGGGGCATCTGTTATAAAATTAAACGCGGCGACAGCCTATCTGAAATAAGTAAAAAATTCAAAACAAATGAAGAAGAAATTAAAAAAGTTAATAATATTGTGGGCAGTTTAATTCATATGGGTGATGAAATCTTTTTGCCTGACGCAAAACCCTTGCCTACCGTAAAAACTATTCAAACTAACATGTTTATTTGGCCGCTTACGAAAAAAGGTAAAATCACCAGCGATTATGGATGGCGAAAGCATCCTATTGAAGGCATAAGACATTTTCATACAGGTATTGATATAGCGGCGCCTTTAAATTCATCTATTGTAGCAAGCGCCGATGGAGTTGTTATTTTCGCCGGTACCAACGGCTCGTATGGTGAAGTTGTTATCTTAAGACATAAAAAAGGATATTTTTCTATTTACGCTCATGCTTCAAAAATTTTAGTTAAAAAAGGGGATTATGTAAAGCGGGGTAAAGAAATCGCGAAAGTTGGTATGACCGGTCAGGCCACAGGATATCACCTGCACTTTGAAATAAAACAAAAGAAAAAACAACTAAATCCTTTTACTGCATTAAAAACAAAAATTAAAAAAACAGTTTCTATGTAAAACCAAATTATCCTGTTTTAATATAGATGCCTGTATTACCTCTTTATCTATAGTATTTTTCCTATTATTGACAAGATATATACATAGTCGCAATTCATAAAATAAAATGAGACATAATATAGTAACGAATTTATACATTTTTTAAATTGGGTGTAAAAATATTTTCTACATTATAAAAAATTTAACTTGTCATTTTAACTCTAATGAAAGTATATCCATTGTCATGGGAGAGGAAAATGCTACAAAATAGTCATAAAAATTATACAATAACGGGCAAACAAATATTAACCAGAGAAAATAGTGAAGAAAATACAAAAAATTACTGGTACACAATTACAGAAAAACTTAGAAAAAAAATACCAAGTCAATTCTTTAGTGTGTTTTTTTCTGAAATTCAGGAAGTTACTATAGAAAATAACCAGTTGATACTTGCCGCTAAAGATAAAAGAGTAATCAATCATATAAAGAAAAGATATTTAAATGAAATTAAAGAAGCCGCGCAAGAGATAATTTCAGATAATATTGATATTATATTCGATACTGACTATACAAATCAAAAAACAAATGAAAATCAAAAGAAAAAATATAAATTTTCTAATTTAGAAAACAATGATAATTTAAGCGACAGGGCCAAAAAACATCAGGCTAACTCGGCTTATCCTAAATATATTGCTCTAAATCCTAACTATACGTTTGAGCGTTTTATAAAAGGACCTTCAAATGAACATGCTCTTGTAGCTGCCGAAGAAGCAGCAAAAACGCCAAAAAATTTTCATAACCCCCTGTATCTTTTTGGAGGTGTTGGTCTAGGTAAAACTCATCTTCTAATGGCAATTGGCAATTATATATCTGAACATTTACCTTATTTAAATGTTCAATATATACCTGCTGAGATATTTCAATCTGATCTTATTGAAGCTATGATTTCTAAAAGCCTGCCTCACTTTAGAGAGAAATATAGAAACGTAGATGTATTAATGTTTGATGATATTCAATTTATTAAGCAAAGAGCGGAGTATACTCAAGAAGAGATTTTTCACACATTTAATTATTTATATCAAAACAAAAAACAAATTATAATTTCAGCCGACCGCCCTCCCCAGCACTTATCTCATTTAACGGATCGTTTATTAAATCGTTTTCAATCTGGTCTTATGGTTGATATAAAGCCTCCCAATTTAGAAACCAGAATGGCAATCTTAAAGAAAAAATCTGATGAGCTAAATTTAGATATATCTGAAGAAGTAAGATCATATATTTCGATGAGAATAAAAACTCATATACGGGGTTTAGAAGCAGCTTTAATAAAACTAAAATTTGTCTCTGATATTGAAAGAAAACCTATAGATTTAAAACTAGCGAAACATATTCTAAAAGATCTGCCTAATGAAAATTCATCTCATGAAGTAAGTATCGATGAAATATTCAAAATACTCTTAAAAACCTATCATGTTGATGAAGATGAAATAAAAAGCTCCAGTCGAGTAGAAAGAGTTGCTTTAACAAGACATGTAGGTATGTATCTTACAAAAAAACTACTGCCAACGATGTCTTTATCCTCTATTGCGGCTGTTTTTGGTAGAACAGATCATACTACAGTTATACATGCTGATAAAAAAATACACGAATTAATAAATAATGATGAGTCTTTTAATATTCAAATTAATGAACTGCTTGAAGAACTTCAGTTTTAAGCATATTTTTTAAATTCCATGAATACATTGAATATTATCATTAATTAAAGAAGACTACAGTAGTTTTTTCATTTAGAAATATAATATTTTTTATTTATTTTTATTCTTTACGAATTGTCCATATACCTATTTTAGTATCGCCATTGAGGTAAATATGGAGTCACTAACAAATATTCGTAAAAAACCTATATCTGAAATAATGAAAAAAGATATTACTATTGTTGAGCGCAATGAAACTGCCGCAAAAGCAATTCAACTTTTAATGAAAGATCAAAAAACCATGGCTATTATAGTTAAACCAAGAGATGAAGATGACACATACGGTATAGTTACCGAAAGAGATATACTCGAAAAAGTAATTGATCCCGGGGCCGATATACATAAAGAACCATGGAACACACCGGTCCATGAAATTATGAGCAAACCCTTAATAAGCGTATATCCAGAATTACAAGTAAAATACGCCATTCGTCTTATGAAAAAAGCGAAAATACGGCATCTGGCTGTTATGAGCGGTAAAAATCTCGTGGGATTAGTATCAGAAACAGATCTATTAAATTATATTAGTGATATATTACCCCCTAAATCTGAAAAAACTGCTTTGTAAATTTATAACCAAGATTTTTTCTTAATAAAAGAAGGGATGACAAAAGAATGAAACAGTATGATATTGTTATTGTTGGCGGCGGAGGGGCAGGTCTTTATGCGGCAATGGAAATATTAAATACGGATATTTCATTAAATATAGCCGTTATCTCAAAAATTTATCCTAACCGATCACATACTTCTGCTGCTCAGGGGGGTGCTAACGCCGCGCTCGCGAATAAAGATAAAACAGATACGATTGAAAAGCATATTTTTGACACAATTAAAGGCAGCGATTATTTAGCAGATCAAGATGCAGCTTCTATATTATGCGAAGAAGCTCCGCGGGTAATTAGAGAACTTGAGAATCTGGGAACACCCTTTTCACGCATGGATGATGGCACTATCGCTCAACGCCCTTTCGGTGGAGCCTCAAGCCCCAGATGTTGCTACTGCGCCGATAAAACGGGACATACGATTTTACAGACACTTTATGAGCAATGTTTAAGATTAGGTGTAAAATTTTATAATGAATATTTTTTAATTTCTATCGAAGAAAATGACGGCGTATGCCAGGGAATAACCGCTTTAAATATTCAAAGCGGAGAAATTGAAATATTTCCCGCGAAAATTGTAATATTAGCAACGGGAGGTTACGCCAAAGCCTACTGGAACAGAAGTAGCAATGCCGCGGGAAACACAGGCGATGGAATTGCAGCCGCGTTAAGAGCGGGAGTTCCTTTGAAAGATATGGAGTTTGTTCAATTTCATCCTACTGGTTTAAGAAAAAGCGGACTTTTAGTAACAGAAGGCGCAAGAGGCGAAGGCGGCTATCTTATTAATAAAAATGGTGACAGATTTATGTCAAATTACGCGCCTGAAAAAATGGAACTTGGTCCGCGAGATTTAGTTTCTCGTTCAATAGAGACAGAAATTAATGAAGGCCGCGGATTCGACAGTACTGCCGGTCAATATATAAATTTAGATCTTACACATTTAGGTGCGGAACTTATAACTAAAAGACTGCCGCAAATTAGAGAACTTTCTATAAGCTTTGAAGGGATTGATCCCATTGACGAGCCAATTCCTATTCGACCTACCGCGCATTATTCTATGGGCGGTATAGATACAGATAAAACGGGCAGAACAATAATGAAAGGCTTATACGCGATAGGAGAATGTGCCTGTGTTTCTGTTCACGGAGCAAATCGTTTAGGAGGCAACTCTCTTCTTGAAATTCTTGTTTTTGGCAAAATAGCCGGACATGAAGCGGCTCTTGAAGCAAAAAGTTTAAATAGCGTGTCTATTTCAAATTCAATTATTGATAAACATAAAAAATACTTTCGATCTTTAATGCAGCCTTCTCAGTATGAACGCTATGGTGTTATAAGAGAAGAAATGGGAACAACTCTCGCCGAAAATGTGGGAATCTATAGAACCGAAAAAAATTTAATACAAGCGATTTATGATATTAAAAAACTAATTGAACGTTTTAAACGCGTAAAAGTAAATGATACAAGTACTGTTTTTAACACAAACCTTGTAAATGTATTAGAACTTCGCAATATGTTAAATATTGCGCTAGCTATTTCTGCTGGAGCGTATGCCAGAAAAGAAAGCAGAGGTTCACATTCGAGAACAGATTACACAAAAAGAGATGATGTTAATTTTCATAAACATACAATGTTTACCTTATCCGATGGCAATTTAGATGTAAGCTATAAACCTGTAATAATGGGAAAATACGAATTAGAAGAAAGAACTTATTAATTATAAAGAAAACAAAATGGAAGAGCAAAAAGAAATATCATTTAGAATATACAGATATAATCCACATTTTGATAAGAAACCGTATTATGATAATATTCGTATTACGCTTGAAAAAGGTATTACTGTTTTACGCGCGCTGAATTTTATTAAAGAAAATATCGACTCTAAACTTACATTTCGCGCTTTTTGTCAGGCTGGTATTTGCGGCTCCTGCGGATTAAAAATAAATGGTGTATCAAAACTTGCCTGCATGACCCAGGTTTTTAAAGAACTTGAAGACAGCAAAGAAGAAAATGTTATTTTAATTGAACCATTAAATAATTTTACTATTATGCGGGATTTAGTTGTAGATATGGACCCTCTTGTTGAAAAACTAAAATATTATTATTCATGGGTAAATCCTAAAATGCCTGTTCATGAGCTGGGTAAAAAAGAATACTTAATATCTGAAGAAAAATTTCAAGAATATGATCAAGCCACAGATTGTATTTTATGCGCTTCTTGCGTGTCTGAATGCTTAATGATGGAAGTCAACCCCAACTATATTTCACCCGCGGTGCTTCTTAAAAGCTACCGTATGAATGTAGATGAAAGAGATTCAATGCAAAAAACCAGACTAAAAAAAGTAACCTCTGATGGTGGGGTTTGGGACTGTACACACTGTTATAAATGCGTTGAACATTGCGTTAAAAATATAGATATAATGAAAGGTATTCAGGGTTTAAGAAACAGCGGCATGAAAACCGTAAGCAAACGCTCAGAAGGGGCCAAACACGCGAAGGCTTTTATAACAGATATTAAAAGAAAAGGACGCCTTGTAGAATTCACACTAATTACCAGAACATTGGGATTTATTAAACCAATTTTTATGCTGCCAATGATGATAAAAATGTTATTAAGAAGAAGGGTGCCTCCTCCTTCATTTATGATGAGTGAAATACCAAGAATTGAAAAAGTTAGAAAAATATTTAGAAAACTAAAAAAGAAAAATTTTTAAGGAATTATAAGAAAAGATAATGAAATACGCGTACTTTATAAGCTGCATAAATGAATCAATGACCAAAGAATTGGATATTGCTTTTGAAAAATGGAAAACCGATCTTGGTATAGAATTAGTAAAATTAGAAGAAGGCACATGCTGCGGCGGCAGTAACTTAGATTATGTCAGCCCGAAACATTGCTGGACCATTAACGCGCGAAATATTGCTCTTGCTGAAAAAATGGATTTAGATTTAGTAACATCCTGTAACACTTGTCTTTTAAGCTTAAGGCATGCAAAACATGATTTAGACACAAAAGAAGGATTAAAAGAACAGGTAAATGAATTATTAGCAAAAGACAATCTTGAGTATACAGGAAAAGCGCAAATTAAACATCTTTTATGGGTTTTAAATGAAGATTTTGGTTTAGATACCCTTGCCCGTAAAATAAAAACGCCTTTAAAAGACTTAAAAATCGCTCCTTTTTATGGATGCCATATCTTAAGGCCTTCCCATTTAATGGGAGTTGACGATCCTAACGCGCCTAGTTCGTTACATCAGTTAATTGAAACACTGGGAGCGCAAACTGTTCCATACGCTTCTGCCAATAAATGCTGTGGATTTCATACCTTGCTGGTTGCTGAAGAAGAATCATTAAATATTGCCGCGAATGCTTTAGAAGACGGCATAAGAAGCGGAGCTGATTATATAGTAACTCCCTGCCCTTTATGTCATACTTCACTCGATTTATATCAAAATAAAGCTTTAAAATCAAGAAAAAATCTGCCAAAAAATTCTATACCAATTCTTCATTTAACCCAATTGGTAGGCTTAGCTCTTGGATATTCAAAAAAAGAGCTTGGAATAGATAAGCATATGATTTTATAATATGATTATTCAATAAGCGGATTTATTACTTTTAAACGCGGGAATCTCGTAAAATCTCGATCAGCTGAATATAACACAGAGACTCCATTTTCTAAACACAAAGCGGCTATTCTAACGTCGTGAAATTCTATAATACAATGATAAGGAATTCCGCAGCTATCTTCAGTTTGAATAATCTTTTCAAGCCAATTTCGAGCTTTTTCTTGAAATGGGTTATCTTTGCGGTGCGCATAAATTAAAATGTTCGTATCAACAGCTATCATTATTTGTATATTATTTCACGAATCTCTGCCCAATTGCCCTCTAATTTAGGATCAATATATCCTCCCTTGCCGTAGGGTTTAATTTTTAATTTCTTTTTTTCTTTAGGTATACTTTGAACGCGCAAATACTCTGTTAACGCAGATTCTACAAAAGCCGTAAAAGTCATACCTTTCTTTTTAGCCATATTTTTTGCTCTATTCGCGATTATATCATCTAATAGCATTGTTGTTTTCATATTAACAATATATGAACAGCCATATCATATGGCAACTTTTATTTAATGCTCATATAATTTTAATTTGTTTAGATAATAATGAAAAATTTTAATTAAAATATTTTTCTAAATAATTTAGAATCTCTTTTTCATCAATGATATTTTGCTCACCTGATTTCATATCTTTAACAGTTATTTTATTTTCTTTTTTTTCTTCTAACCCCTGAATTATTACTATAGGAATTTTTTTTGTGTCAGCTTCTTGAAACTGTTTTCCCAGTTTTGTTTGACCTAGTGATGTTTCAACTAAATAACCTTCTTTTCTAAGCTTAGCCGAAATTACAAAAGCCTCTTTTTTACATTCTTCTTCTAAAAAGCTGGCCACATAAATTTGTGTTTTTGGTAAAATACCGGGTATTAATTTATGTGTAGATAAAAATTCATAAAGAGTAACATCACCCATACCAAAACCAACGGCGTTAAGGCTTTCTTTTGAAAAAGCAGAAATTAAATTATCGTATCTGCCGCCGCCGTAAAGCGATCTTCTGTTTTCAGGATGTTCGTCAAATATTTCAAAAACCATGCCGGTATAATAATCAAATCCCCGAATTACTGAAGGGTTATAACGCACATAATCGCCATAACCTAAATCTGTTAAAAAAGAAATTAATTTAAATAAATATTCTGTATATTCACTTGAAAGTTTTGATTTATTTTCTTTTAAGAAATTCAAGCCATTATCAATGTATTCATTAATAATTTTTGTTTGATCATTTGTTAAACCTGCTTCATTTAGCATTTTTTCATATTCATCTTTTGAAATTTTTTCTTTTTTATCAAGAATCCTCGCGGCTGACGGCCATTTTTCTCTTGGTATTTTCAATAGTTTTTCAAATACATCATTTAATAAATTTCTATGATTTAAAAACAAGTTAAAAGTGCCGGGGTCGGCTTTAAACGCTATTAAAATATCCATCGCCAGCTGTAAAATTTCTACATCTGCCATAAACTCGTCAGATGCACCAAATAAATCTGCATTTAGCTGCCAATGTTCTCTTAACCTGCCTTTGCCGGGTTTTTCATATCTCCATAAATTTGGTAAAGAATACCATCTTATGGGACGCGGCAGTTCTCTTATCTTGGCAGATACCATTCTTGATACAGTCGGTGTCATTTCTGGACGGATGCATACTTTTCTGCCGCCTCTGTCTTCAAATGAATATATTTGACGGCTTACAATTTCTTCTGACGTTTTGGCTAAATAAATATCAATGGGTTCAATAACAGGCGCGTCTATTTTTTCATATCCGAAAGATTCAACGGTTTTTTCTAATACAGAGAACATCCATCCGCGCTCTCTCATTTCTGGAGGATAAAAATCGCGGCTGCCTTTATATGGCTGTGTTGGTAATTTCTCCACCATATATATGAATTAAAACACCGCAGGCGGCGCGGGAAATGCCTGTTCAATTTTTCTGCCTAGATCAAACAATAGTTTTTCTGAAAAAAAAGCTCCCTGAAGCTGTATGCTTAGAGGCAGTTTATCAAAAGGCGCCGGCACGGCTAACGCGGGAATTCCGGCTAGTGAAGCGCCTACGGTTAAAACATCTGATAAATACATAGACACAGGATCTTTAGTTTTCTCGCCAATTTCAAAAGGAGGCGTGGGTGTTGTAGGTATGATAATAACATCAACCTCATTAAAAGCCTTAAGGTAGTCTTCTTGAATAAGCTTTCTAAGTTTTTGCGACTTCCCGTAAAAGGCATCATAATATCCGCTTGATAAAGCGTATGTACCCAAAAGTATTCTTCTTTTTACTTCGCTACCAAAGCCTTCTGTTCTAGATAACTCATAAACTTCTTCTAAATTTTTAGCATCAGGAGCTCTTCGGCCATATCTTACCCCATCAAAACGCGCTAAATTTGCCGATGCCTCGCTGGTGGCCGTTAAATAATAAACGGGAACACCGTATTTTTGATAGGGCAGATTAATTTCTTTTATTTGTGAATCTTTACAAATTTCTTTTTTTAAGAATTCAATAACCTTAAAAAAAGACACCTTAACTTCGTCAGAAATACCCTCTAGCATTTCAGGCGGATATCCTATTTTTATATCTTCTATACTTTTTTTTGTTTCTTTATATTCTCTATCAGGTATTGAAGATGAATCATATTTATCGTGACCTTTTATAATATTATAAATGATCTCTGCGTCTTCAACTGTATTTGACAATGGACCTATTTGGTCCAAACTAGACGCGAACGCGATAAGTCCATACCGCGACACCGTACCGTATGTTGGTTTTAATCCCACCGTTCCGCAAAAAGCGGCAGGCTGCCTAATAGAACCGCCTGTATCTGAACCAAGAGAAACAGGAACTAAACCAGCAGCCACAGACGCGGCACTGCCGCCAGATGAGCCCCCCGGCGCTCTTTTAAGATCATATGGATTTTTTGTGGTCTGTATTGATGAGTTTTCTGTTGATGAACCCATCGCAAATTCATCCATATTTAAGCGACCCAAAGTTATAAGGCCTTTTTCTTGAAGCTTTTGAATTACTGTCGCCGAATACGGAGAATTAAAACCTTCTAATATTTTTGATGCGGCCTGAGACTTTCTATCTTTCTGCAAAATATTATCTTTAATACCAATTACTATACCATCATAATCTGAAAGCGCTTTGCCTTCTTCACGTCTTTTTTTTGACTCTTCAGCTAAACGCAAAGCTTCTTCTTTCTCTACTTCAATAAATGAATTTATTTTTACATCTTTTTCTTCTATTTTTTTTAAATAGCTTTCGGTAAGCTCAACCGCATTTATTTCTTTTGAGTTTAACTTTTCACTTAATTTTTTCAGCGTATCATTCATTCAATGACAAATTTTAAGAGAGAAACAGACGAGCGAGTATTTTTTACTTTCAAGAATCGGGGCCTATCCATTCTATTTTATCAAAATTTTGAATTTGAAAGCGAGAAAGATATCTTTGCCATTTTTTTTCTACGCGGGCGCCCTGCATATTAGCCATAAAAGGCGTAAACAAGCTCATATTAATACCGTTAAAGTCACACCCTGACAAATTTGCTTTCGTAAAATTAATTTCATTTACGGGTCTTGATGAATTGATTGACGAGCCTCTTAAATCTGCCTGAAAAAAAATTGTACCGTTTAATAAAGCTCCATTAAATTTTGCTGATCTTAAATCGGCAGAACTAAAATTAACATTAGAAAGATTCGCATTTGAAAAATCAGCACCTCTTAAATCAGCCGATATAAATTTACTGCCTCTTAAATCTACGCTTGATAAATTTACACCTTTTAGGTTTAATTCTTTATAGTCCTGCCCTAAAAAAACAAGTTTTATAGAAGAATTTTCTTTTCTAAATTCATTAAAATCAGAAACACTTTCTTTAACAAGTTTTTCAGGAATTACTGGTTCTTTTTTACAAAATATATTTATGAAAAGAAAAATAATAACTAAACTAAAAACTCGCTTTTTATATTTTATAATTTTTTTATTTTCATACATAAATAAGTAAATTTAATTTAATCTTCTATGGCACAAGCATTTTTTTATTTTAAAATAAAAAAGGCCGATTCACATCGGCCCTTTTTATTTATCTTAAAAACTTTAACTACGGAAGAAGATTCACCGTACCTATATTTTCAAGAAAACCTCTTAAAACTCCTGATACAGGATTGGCATCTCCTTTACCCGGCAGATGCACTTCTTTGAAATAAACAGGCAGGCCTACAAGTTCAGCAGAATTATGATATATTTTTGCTTCAACCGGTATAGCCAGTCTTGTTAGTACAAGAGGTAAAGCTTCTTCAAAGCTAAATAAAGCCGCGCTTGGATCAATGGTAACCCCTGTACCAATATTAGCCGTAGCAGCCGTTATTAAACGGTATAAAGTTCCCGGCTTATCAACCACATAAGAATTATTACGCGGTAATATTCTTCGCATTCTTACGGGTCCCATGTTTCCATCAATAGCAGTACCGCAGCCGCCGCCTACATTTATATCATCTCTTGTACCGGTTCCGGGGCCTCCGCCTTCGTCATTTATAATGCTCCATGTATCTACCCCTTCTAGCCTATCACCATTTGAACATTCAAATATTTTGTGCCAATTGGCGTAAATATTTGAAATATCAATCGCGCTACCTTTTACTATGGCACATGTGCCTGTACCCACGGCCTCAGCCTGAAGATTTATTGATAACGTGCTGTCTGTGGTATCATTCGCGTAATTGTTAATCAAGCACCACACATCTTTAGAGGCAGGTTCACCCGGCCATATAGGCGGTTCTGAAAGCGTTTTTTCAGCTGCTGAGCATGCCGCTGTACCATCACTTTGTATAGTATAGCTTATACAAGCCGGATCGTCAATACCGCATCCGTCACCGTCAAGATCAATGCAGTCACATTGCCCTTGAATACCTAAGGTGCTATGGTCAATACAAAAGGGATCAAATCTTGTATCATGTTTTAGGTTTGCAATTTCATAACTGTTAAGCCAGGTTTGTGCCGCAGAAGGTCCCATTAAATTGCCGCCCAATTCTGTTTCTACATTGCCAATCGCGATTTTTTCATAACCGGTTACTGTCCAGCTTGGCGCTGCCCCCCCCAAGTTTGCGGCAATACATTCTGTTTGACCTACAGGTGACCAGCATTTCGTACCATCCCACCAGCTTCCATCACCTACGGCATCACATGCGCCTTGAGTAGAGTAAGTAATTGTATTATCAAAATAATCAGCCATACAAACACTGGTGTTGGCAATCCATCTGCCATTATTCGTTTCACAGGTTGTTTTATCCATCCAGTTTGCTGTATTATCGCAAATGCCCCATGTATTTCCAGATGCCCAGATGCTTGTATCATTTACGCATCCATAAAAATCATTATCAAAAGCCGCATTCAAACAAGTTCCCGAACTGTGTTCACAACCCCACCTATCATATTTATATAGTGGATCAGAACAATTTCCTATTGAATTCATGCTCATACCGTCATTTCTTAACAAATTATATTTATAATCAGCTTTATTGGTATAACCCCAATCTGTCGCTAAATAATAGTAATGTGAAGTTTCTGTATTGTTAAAACAATCAATTATATTACCGGTTATTGTTACGGTAGAAGCAATTTCACTTTCAGAATTACCTGTTGTTACAGCGGAACCTTTAACGCAAACCGCCCAATCGTCGAATGGATCGCTGTCGGGATCGGCAGTTGTATTACTGGTTATACCTATCATTGTCTGCCACGAATTACCATAAGCGTCATTAAAAGGCACGTGCCATCCATAAACGCTGTAATTCGCGGGAGGGAACCATGCAGATAAAAACTCAACCGCGACATATTCAAATTTTTCGGGCCAGCATTCACTTCTTACATTACCCTGTGAATCGGTATAAGTATTACAGAACATTTTATCTACAGGATATACAGTCGCACCGCTTGTATCACAATCACCGGGCGCGGATAAGCATAAGGCTGAACTTATTTGGGTTGTTTCAATACCTCTTAGTCGAAAATCTCGTCCGTTTAATGTTAGATCTTCTGTTTTTAAAATATTAAATAAACCATAATATTGATCCACGCCGTTTGAACCGCCGCCTCTTTCTTGTATTGAAAATACATACTTATTTGTTTTTATAAAATTTTCAGTTATTGAATCGGGTTTACCCTCTACGTTCCATGTTCCCCCGCCGGTAGCTGTGCTGTCTGCGACAATACATGAAATATAACTTGTTCCCGGTACAAATGAATTTTTATTACCTGGATTATTTATTTTACATAAAATAGGCGAATCAGCCTGCCAATCATTATCAGTATCAAAACCTTTTGCCCAGAATTTTTTTGAACCCATAATATTATAATCTACATGGGCAGAAGCCTTATATAAAAACCAGCTTATTTCACTAATATCAGGAATCTGCTCAAACATACTGAATGTAGAATTATAAGACGGTGAGAACGAGTTTATAAAATTTGTCATATCTGTGCTTGTTGCGGCCGCCGCGGCCCATATTCCAAGCGGAGAAGCATCTGTCCATAATGCGCCGGGGCCAGGGTTCCAAGTACCGGGAGAAGGTGTAACAGCCAAACATTCCGCTGATGAAGTTTCAGCGCCTGTTGAATCTCCACCTGAGCAGTAACCTATACATTCAGAATACCTAGATTCATTACCTGTTGAAGTACCTCCGGTACAAATACCGCTTTCACATGCTGTTCTATCAAGTGCCGCCAATACATTCCCTGTAGAAGCGTCATAACAGTTATAATCTCCGTTTGTCCAGATTGCCCCCTGATTGTCACAGGCCTGCTTTGTGTATTCATTGCCTGTTGATGTGCCGCCGCTGCAAGATGAAAAATCTTCTTTAGGGGTATCTGCCGCAAGGCATATAGCGCCCCAACCTGATGTGATTTCTTGCGTGGGACATGTTAAATCAAACCTGAAGGGGGCAGTTGTAGATGTAGCTTCTTTTAAAAGGTATGGTTCAAGCTGCGCGTTATTATCACCCAATCCGCCTGTACCAATAATGGCTACCTGAGAATTATAACTTTGTATACCAGCCTGCCACAAGTTCGCTCCCACTAATAAACCTGTTTTTCTGACATCGGCAAATGAAGTATAAATATCGTTTAAAGAAAGCTTTGCGTCTTTACTGGCAGGGTCTTGTAAGAAAGTATATATTCCAAAAAGACCAGAAAAGTATTTACTCAGATTGTTTGTTATAATACAATTTGACAAACCGGGAATATCTATAATGCCTGTTACAAAATCAACAAACCCCTCGCAAACGCCTCCCGGCATAATAGAAGTATCAAACTCAGGGAAGGTACCTAATACCCCTATTTCAATTTGAGCTTTATCTTTATTATCATATTTACCTGTTGGGTCATTTCGGTTTACTTCGACATCAAACGGCATTAAAACTAATTCATACCGCCAAGTCTCGGTACCTGTGTTTGTTAAAATTGTCGCGTCATAACAAGTTAGTATTTTATCACCGCCCGGTGTTGTTGTTCCAGTATCAATAGGCGGATAAAGTCTCGCCTTAGATTCCCAGTTATTATTGTCTCTCGCGTAACACACCATGGCTATATTAAAAGTTCCGCCGCTTACATAAATAGAATCAAATAAAGTCGAAAGATAATTTTGCAATTTCGTAAAAAAATCAGTATTCGCGGCTGTATCAAGACTGGCAAATAAATCGCTGTAAATACCCCCCGGTCCATCTGAGCCGTCAAGATCAACCCTTATCTGTACTCCCAGAGTTATTATAAGCTGAATAACTTTTTCAATGGGCCACGCGTTTTTTGCCGCCAACACTGGGTCAGCTTCATATTTTTTAGCGACAGCAGCCGCTCTTATATATTCAAAAATTGAACCAAGCATACTGCCAACAAAAAGATTATAAATTTCCTGCTTTGTTGTGGCGGCTTCAATGGCTTCTGTAAGCTCTACAATTTCTTCAGCCTCATCGCCCGACAAGCTGTCTACCACTCTTACAATATCACCAAGTGCCTTAACCAGAGTATATATTTCAAGACCCTTAAAATCAGCCGAAGTTTCTACGGTAACAACCCCTGTGGGGTCTAAAGCATATTCAAGAGCCATAATTATTCCGTTTGAAAGCGGGTCGCATATTAAGCCGCTTTCTCCGGCTTTACCAAGACACTTCATGGCGGGAAAACTAGCCGTACCGCATGCAGCAAACTGAACAACCACTTCATCTGTTATAGGCGCGTCAGAAGCGAAAGAGCCGTCTGCGCTTAAAGTACCCGAAGAAAGCGCCGTACCATCGCCGCCAATACTGTAAACACCGTAAGAACCCGAACAGGGAGTACCTTTTTGCAGTACAACCGGTCCTGTTAATTTTTGCAAAGGATCTCTTAATTTTGCCAAAGAACCTGAAATTACAGTACCGCTGTTCGATACAGTATTTGAAGTGGCACTGCCAGAAATTGAAGCCGAAAGACTAATTTCTTCACTTTGGCATGTGGAGGAACAACCGTCATTATTTGCTGTATTACCGTCTTCACAGCTTTCGCCAGCTAAAGTATTTATAATTCCATCGCCGCAAACCGGAGTTTTACAGTTTGCTTCACATGTAGATGTTTGTGTGGTGACACCTTCGTCACAGGTCTCTCCTGTATCTAATGTTCCATTACCGCAATACTGCGGAACTTCAACTAAACAAGAAGCGTCACATCCATCACCCGCTGTAGTGTTACCGTCTTCACATTGTTCGCTTGCAAGTGCATTTATAATACCATCACCACAGGCTGGAGTTTTTGAACAATAGGCTTCACAAGTAGCGGTTTGCGTTGCTACGCCGTCATCACAAGATTCTGTGCCATTCACAATGTTATCACCGCAATATTCTAATTGGCAGGTACTACTACAACCGTCATTAGCTGTTGTATTGCCATCTTCACATTGTTCGCCGGCAATGGCATTTAAGATTCCATCGCCACAATTTGGGCTTGTACAATTGACTTCACAAGTGGATGTTTGAGTACCGCTACTATCACAAGCCTCGCCTGTATTAACTGTACCATTCCCACAAAATTCCGGAATTTCAATTAAACAAGAAGCGTCACAACCATCACCTATAACTGTATTTCCATCTTCGCATTGTTCACTGGCAGATACATTTAATATACCATCGCCGCAAGTCGGTGCTTGACAATTTACTTCACAGGTAGATGTTTGAGTACCACTATCATCGCAAGATTCACCCGCATCTACAATTCCATTGCCGCAATACTCTGGAATTTCAATTATACAATTAGAATCACATCCATCACCTGCTACCGTTCCACCATCATCACATTGCTCACCCGCTGTTGCGTTAACAATAAAATCTCCACATGATCTTGCTGTACAGTTACTATTGCAAGTTGCAGATTCGCCGTTATCATCACAAGCCTCACCCGTATCAGTTACTCCATTACCACAATAAGCTGGAATTTCTATTGTGCAATCAGCCGCACATCCATCTCCTGCCACCGTTCCACCATCATCACACGCTTCGCCAGCTATTGCGTTAACAATTGAATCGCCACATGTTCTGGTTGTACAATTATTATTACAATTTGCGCTCTCTCCGCTATCATCGCATTGTTCGCCCGCATCCACAATTCCATTACCACAATACGCGGGAATTTCTATAGTACAATTTGCTGCGCATCCGTCACCAGAGATTGTGTTACCGTCATCACAGGTTTCGCCGGCTGTTGTATTTACAATTGAATCGCCGCATGATGAATTTAAGCAATTTCTGGTGCAGGCAGCTGATTCACCTTTATCGTCACACTGTTCACCTGCTGTGGCGTTTATAGTGCCATTACCGCAGTATGATGCCTTGCAAGTAGAATCACAAGTTTCAGTTTCCTGCCCGTCATCACATTGTTCTCCTGTTTCTATCTTCGCGTTACCGCAAACAGGGGTTGCATTTGTTGTACCATTTGTATTTGTCGTATCTTCTTCTTTTTTATCTGCACAATTTAATGCCGCGAAAGAAACCGCCAAATTAAATATCATTAAGAAAAGAAAAATATTTTTTTTAATAAGTTTCATTTTTAAACTCCTTTAGTTTCTGTATGGTTTGTTACTCTATTTTTATTGTATATTATCATTATACCCTGACTATTTTAGGTACTTTACCAAATGTTTCTTTATCTTTTTTCTATTTTTTTTAAATTAAAAAATAGCTTTTTTTGTTTAGTAGATATGCTAGGTTTCGAAATTATTTATTAATAATAAATTATGATATCTTTTACAAGTTGTCAATTTTTAATTTAATTTTTTTGTACGTTTAATCTATATTTATTGGAACGTGATTAAAGAGAAAATCTTTTAATATTTTTTGAAGAAAACGTTTTCTTTTATAAAAATGCCATGAATTTAAAAAGCCTGTTTCATAAATAATTTTTATTTTTTTCATTATACCGCGGCTTGTAAAAAAATTGCGAAATAAAACTTCATTTTTCAAGAAATATTCATCGCCTGGCAAATCGCCTACAATTTTAATTACATACCACTGATTTAAGCTAAAGCCTTTTGCTAAAGATGCGTTTAATAATTTATATGCTTCCATATCTGCTAAATCGGCTTTATATTCAAATTGGTAATCTTCTTTATCATTGATTGAAAAAACAGGTTGATTTACGGTTATGAGAGTATAATTTTGTTTTTTTAATAGACTTTTAGAATTTAAATACAGATTTTCTTTATTTAATGAAATAATTTTTTTAATATCTAAGCAATCACCGAGTTTAAATTGATTGGTTAAAGCTCCCGTAAAACCTATATTTATTATTATTTTAAAGTTATGCTGCTCTAACCACTTTTTAAAATTCGATATTTTTTGAATACCTGGTTTAGTTAAAAAAAGAGAAACATCGCAGCCATTAATTATTCCGTTATACTGGCTAATTTTATCTATTCGTCTGTAATTAAGATAAGGCAGTACGCTAAATACTTCATCATAAAGCGCTGCTACGATTCCAACCATTTTTCTATCTCTTCTAGAACTCTATATCCTAGTCTTTCTTTAGTATCTTTTTTCCATTTTTGGCAGGAACCGTCTTTTCTAAAAACTGTAAGCTGGTTTGTTTCAACTCTAAAACCAGAGCCAGCTTTTGAAAGATCATTTAAAAAAATAATATCTAATTTTTTCTCTTCTAACTTTTTAAGGGCGTTTTTTTCAGGATTTGATGTTTCAGCGGCAAAACCTACTAAAATAACATCTTTTAATTTTTTTAATTCGATATATTTTTTAACGGTTTTTAAAATATCTGGGTTTGGCACCAAATGAATATAAGGCGTTTCTGTTTTTTTAATTTTATGCTTATATGATTTTTCAGGGTGATAATCGGCGGGAGCGGCAGCCATCACTAAAACACTGCCAGATTTAAGTTCAGCTAATACTGAATTTAGCATATCTTGAGTTGATATAATAGAAATATTTTTTGCGCCTTTAATTTTAGAGAACATCACCGGAACAGGACCTACAATGTAGGTTACTTTATAACCTTGATTAACGCAGGCACGGGCAATAAAATATCCCATTCTTCCCGTTGAAGGGTTAGATAAAAATCTTATAGGATCAACAAATTCTCTGGTAGGACCAGCAGTTACAATTATCTTTACACGTGATTTATTATTAAAATTAAACATATAATATAAACACAAATTAATTTAAAACGGAATAGTCAAGAAAAACATAATAAAAATTATTTTTTTATATATTCACTTAACTGCCTGTATCTGTTCTAAGTTTTTTTCTATAAATTTATATATTGACAGGCCTAAAATATAAATTTTTCATGAGGATAAGAAAAGAAATCTTTTTTTAACAAACTCTACATTGTATATGGTTTTTTTTTTGCCATAATGTGTTAAATTTATAAATTGGCAATAAATAGAAATTATAAAAAATAAAATCATTGTCTGAGGCAGGATAACACAAGATTAAGTTAACCACTTGAGAAACCTAAGGAGAAAAAAATGAGTAAAATAGTTTATGTTGAAAAAGATGATTGTACAAGCTGTTCTTTATGTGCCGATACACTACCAGAATACTTTCGAATGGACGAAGATGATGTTGCCGAATCGCATAATGACACTGAGAATATAAACGCAGCAGTTGTACCAGATGACGATATGGATAAAGTTCAAGAAACTATAGACGACTGCCCCGGTGAATGCATTTTATGGAAAGAATAATTCTTTCTTAATTAAACGTAAAATAATCAAATACTTTCGGTGAAAAAGAAATAAATAAGATATTATTAGAATCTTTTCTAACATGCAAAAGATTTTGATTTTTTAATTGAATTAATGTATTTTTTGTATCTTGAGTAGAAATACCAAGAGAAGTATTAACATAATCTAAAAACCTTTCATAAGGTAAAAGTAAAACTTCGCCTGAAGAATCTTTACGTCCTTCTTTTTTCCAAAAAATATCCATGGCACGTAAAATTCGAGTTTCTTTGCTTAATACTAATAATTCTTCAATCTGTTTATCTGCTTTTCTTAGCCTTAAACAAAGTGTTTTTATCATTTTATGAGCAAAATCTACATTACTTTTTAACATAAATTGAAAAGAGTGTTTATCTATTTTTAAAATTAATGATTTTTTAGATGCAGTGGCGGTTGCCGAGCGGTATTCATTGGTAAAAATTGCCATTTCTCCAAAAAAATCACCATCTTTTAAAACAGCAAGAACCTGTTCGGCGCTTTTTGCTTTAATTGAAATTTTTACTTCACCCTTATGAATGATAAACATTTCTTCGCCAACATCACCCTCTCTAAATACAACCGAACCTTCAATATAATCTCTGCCGAATCTTTCAACTAATTCTGACTGCATATACCCGCCTTCTTCTTTCTATATTAAATCGTTTATTGCCTGTTCTGCTTTTAATATGGCTTCTTTTAGAGCATTGAATTTATCAATGTTTAAAGAAATTCCTTTTTTTGTGGGAGCATATTCACCATTATCATTTAAATACCAAGTTCGTATATTTAATAACTTTTTATCCTTAAATTCACTTATTTCTATACGAATTATTTCAGTTTTATTTCTTTCTATATCTGCTATATGAATGGGCTGCATTTAATAAAACCCTTTTTAAAATCTAATATATATACTATCGGAATTTTGCGATTTTAAATAAATTCTTTTATTTACTAGAGAAATTAACCCGGAGGCCAACCCATTTGTCTGCCACCCAAAATATGAAAATGCAAATGAGGAACAGTCTGACCGCCATATTCACCTACATTATTAACAACTCTGTATCCATTCTCTTTTAGGCCTAATTTAGCCGCAGTTTCTGAAACAGCAATCATTAAACCTCCAATTATTTTTTCATCATCTACTTCTTTAAGCGAAACTATATGATCCGTTGGTATAACTAAAACATGAACCGGTGCCTGAGGATTTACATCTTCAAAGGCAACCCATCCCATACCCTCTTTTATAATATTTGTTTCGATTTCTTTCTTTGCTATTTTACAAAATATACAATTTTCCATATCATATTATTAATAAAGGTTAACAAACGGACAACTATTTTTTATTTTTACCTCTTATTTTTGAAAAAGACTTTACAAATAATAATCTAAAAGAATAATTTAATGAAAAAATAAATAGCCTAAAATAGGAGTTTAAATATGAGCGGATGCGGAACATGCGGAGATGGAACAGTAGGACCTTTTTCAGAAGGAAAAGATCTGGTAGAATTTGTGCTTCAGGCCCACGGCGGCACGGTAGCTGTTTCACCTCTACCTAATGGTGGATTAAATACAACTTGTCAGGGTTGTGGTGAAGAATTCGTATTAAAAACTTTTGTAGATTCATGCCCAAAATGCGGCGGTGTACACGCGGTGAGTCCTCCTAGATGCAATGACCCTGCTAACATACAATATGCGGGTAAAGAATTTTCAATTAGCTAAAAATTATTTTTTAGTTCTGGTAAAAACACCGTCCCAATTATCTGGCGGCGGATTCAAAGAGTAATATTCACAACGCTCAATAAGAATATCAGCGGCTTCATCTTCGCGATTTCGAATTTCAAGAGATTTTTTAAGTGAACCTATGGCTTTGGACCATTGTTTATCTAGATAATAATTAAATCCTTCTTCATATATTTTGGCTGATTTAATTCGCCATGCGGCGCCCTGCCCTTTTACTGAGAGAAGTTCATATATTTTTACGCCTTCTTTTTTACCTTTCACCCTAACCTGATCTAAAAGACGCGTACTCATGTCGTTTTCAATTCTTTTGGCTGTAGTTTCACTAATTAATATGTGAACACCGTAATCTTTAGCCGCTGCTTCTAGACGGGCCGCTAAATTAACAGTATCTCCCATCATTGTATATGAAGCAAGTTCATCAGTACCCATAAACCCGACTTTAGCCATGCCAGTATTTAACCCTATTCTAAAATGCATCGCCCGTGCTTCTTCACAATATGCTTTTCTTTTTATCCATTCTTTTCGAAGAGAGTCTAATGAATCAATCATGGCTAGTGATGCCTGAGCTGCTTTTAATGGATGGTTTTCTATATCAACGGGCGCGCCAAATATTCCAACTACGGCGTCACCAATATATTTGTCTAAAGTGCCGCCATATTTTTTTAATATAAGGGTCATAGCCGATAAATATTCATTTAATAACGCTGCTAAATCTGTGGCCGTAAGTTTTTCACTAATAGAAGAAAACCCCGCGACATCTGAAAAAAACGGAGTTACTTCTTTTTCAGAACCGGCTTTAAGAGATTCAAGATCTGCTAAAGCTTCTTTAACAATAGTCGGGTCAATCATATTGCCAAGAATCTTACTATATTTTCTTTTTTCTTTGCCTTCGGTAATACTTCGATAACCAAAGGCCGTACCAGTGGTAATAAAGGCAATCGCAATATACAAATAAAATGGCACAAACAAATTACCCGTTTTAAAGGCCACAACACTTATTCCAAAGGTAACTAAGAAAATAACTACTGGTAGCCCAACTTGAATCATTTGATTATGGGCCATTATAACAAAAAATAAGCATAATGTCACAAGAATTAAAACAATAATAATATTTACCGTATTCGAAACTTGTGTTATATGATTCTGCTGTAAAATATTACTTATTAAAGTTGCGTGAATTTCTGGACCCGGCATTTTCGCCGCGATAGGTGTTGTTTTTAGATCCTGACATCCTACAGCAGAACATCCAATTATAACTATTTTATTAGCAAAATCTTTAGGTTTCACTTTCATTTCGTTTGGTTTACCCTGAGCATAATAAATAGCCGATTCTAAAATAGAGCTCATACTAAAACTTTTTTCAAGAATTCTGTTTTCAGGATAAAAATTAACTAGATAACTGCCGTCTTTTTCTACAGGTACTTCAAGATCACCTATCTGTATTTTTTGTTTATCAATTATTTTAATAGTTTTATTCTTTTCAGAAAAAGACATTACTGCCGCTAAACTAAACGATAAAAAATAATTTTCATTATAATTAAAAAGCATTCTACCACGGCGGTAATAACCATCAGAATCGGGATAAAACGAAGCCACTGCCAGCTCTTTAGCTATTTTTTCAAGATTATCCACCGGATATTCTTTTAAGATCTGTTCTGAAGTACCGCATTCAACATACAACCTTAGGCAAGGCAATGGTATCGTATAATCATTTACCTCTACTTTCTTAAAACCTATATTTTCACTGTTTTCAATCGATACGGCAAAAAGTGATTTTAAATCTTTAGGCAATGGATTTATTTCTTTTCTTTCATCGTCATATGTTAATAAAATATTTTGAAAGACTTTACCACTGGCCGCAACACCTTGTTGAAAAATCTCATCATTACCGGCAGTTCTATCTACTTCTGAAAATATTATATCAAATAATATACTTTTGGGCTCGCCCTCTAAATGCATAAATTCAAGAATATTTGAATATATATTACGACCCCATGGCCATCTTCCTAAACCCAGTTTTTTTTCGCCATACATTAAAGAGTTTTCATCTATTAAAACAAGCTGAATATCAGGGTGAGGCGTTTTCTCTATGCCGCCAATTTTAGAAGTTAAAAAATCGTAACTTTGGTTTGTAAGAAATCTACCAAAAATAAAAAATAAAATAACAGACAAAACAAGAAAACCAAACAAACTAATTATAAATTGTCTGGCATTTTTTTTTATATCTTTTTTATCTTCAGCCAATGTAACCTCTGCTATTTATGTTAATACCGAAACTAAACATAATAGTACAGGTCAACAATTTTTTAGCATAAATTGCCTTCAAGCGATAATAAAAAAAGATTTACGATTAATTATTTATTTTTTTTTTATTTCTCTTTTTTATTCATTTTTAACTTTTCAATCGCATTTTTTAACTTTGTTTTAAGATTTATATTTTTTGTTTGCGGGTTTTCTGTTTTTAATATTTCATTTTTAAGTTTACTATTTTTATTTCTTATTATTTTTTTATCTTTAATATCAAGTTGATTTTCTTTGGCCCCTATTATTTCTGTATTAATAATATTATTAACAACATTGTTATTATTAATTTGAATATGTTCACCCTCATTAAATATGAGTTTTGTTTTATTAAAACTTTCGCTTTGAATATCTTTTTTTAAAGAAAGAAAAACCCTGCCTTTAATAACATTCAATTTGAAATCTTTTTCACTTGTTTTTTCGATATTAAACTTATTTGATATTTTATTATTATTTTTGTTGAATGGATTTGAAATGGGTGATAAAAAGCCAGCATTATTTATTGAGGGCCATTCAGCTATAAGGTTATAATCATTTATTTCTATAACAAGTTCCTGATTACTAAAACCTTCATATAAATTTGTTTCAATTTGTCCTTTATACAGCGATATTAAAATAGTAATTTTACCATCATTGACTTGTGTCTTATTTATAAAAATCTCGCTATTTTTTAATAATTTTATTTCAGCTGATAGTTTTTCAGCTTTATAAATATGTAAAGTATTCTCATTATAATTTGTTGAAATAATGGAATTTTCAGAAATCCCATTATTTATAAACTTATAATTTATGTCATGCGCTAAGAAAAAATTGTTTAATAATAAAAAAATCACAAATGTTGACGCTAAAAATGAAGAAAAAACAGGTATAAATTTATTTTTCTTAACGGAATTTTTACTTTCAGATTTAATTTTCGCTATTGCTCTATTAAACGCGTAATCAGATACTTTTATATTTTCTTTTTTATTAATAGTTAAAAACTGCTTTATATTTTTTTTGCAAATATTACATAAATTTATTTTCTCATGTATGTTCTCAGCTTTATTATTCTTAATTAGATTACTTCTATTTAAAACTATGTTACCCGTATCATTTATAATATTGTATTTAATATATAATAATTCTTCAATATTCAAGTGTTCATGTTCTTTTTTCATTAGCCATAAAATCCTTTATTTTTACTTATTATACGTATTTTATATGTGTTTAAGGTCATTATTCCTTTAGAAAATCTATATTTATTTCATATTCTATTAATTTTTTTTCAAGAAATTTAAATAATCTTTCAATCATTCTTCTGATAGTTCTTTCAGATTTATTCATTATTTTTCCTATTTCTCTTTGAGTTAAGTTATTTTCTCTCAATAAGGCCAAAAGCGCTAATGATTTACCGCTTGCATCATATTCTAAGGCTAATTTTTCAATTATGTTTTGAAAGTCTTTTCTTTTTATTTTTTCATATGATTTATTGGCATCCCAATTTTCTGCCGGCAAATTATCTAAAAAATTGTCATCTTGAACAATTTTTTTTCTCTTTCTATAAAAATCCATAGAAGCATTATGAGCTACTTTATATAGCCATGATTTTTCTGTTCCCTTATTAAGCTTACCTAGTTCAGCATTTTTTATAAATTTTTCCCATGTTTCCTGCAGAATATCGTCAGCATTTTCTTCACCAACTAATCTTATTAAATATTTATATAATTGTTCATTTGTATTTTCATAAACTTCTCTAATATATTTCTCATTTAATGTCATATTAATTTTTCTACAGCTAACTTACTGATTTCTTCTCTTATTTGACGAAATTTTACGGTAATATTTTAAATCACATATTAAAATAATAAAAAAGAATAAAACATATTTGGTGGTTAAGTAGTAAAACTCTTTTTTTATTTCTTTTAGTTTTCAGTAGGTCTAAGTTTTTTATAAAATCCTTATATGAATAAAAAACCAAGAGCATTAGTTCTTTTAAGCGGAGGATTAGATTCTGCTGTTGCGGCCAAAATGTTATTAGAGCAAAATATAGATGTTATTGGTATTTATTTTTATACGGGATTTTGCATTACGGCGCAAAAAGCCAAAACAGGCAGAACTGATAAAAAAGTATCTGACGCAAAATTGGTAGCAGATAAATTGAATATTCCTCTTGAAACTATCGATATAAGCAGAAAATATTTACCACTTGTTAGCAACCCAAAATTTGGATATGGGAAAAATATAAATCCATGTATTGACTGCCGTATTTTCATGCTTCAAGAGGCAAAAAATCTATTAGAATTTTACAATGCCGATTTTGTTGCAACGGGCGAAATAATTGATCAGAGGCCAAAATCTCAAAAAAAACATACTCAGTTATTAATACAAAAAGAATCAAAACTAGAAAATAAACTTCTAAGACCTTTATCTGCAAAACTTTTACCTAAAACTGAACCAGAAGAAAAAGGATGGCTGCAAAGAGAAAATCTTGAAAGTATTAACGGACGTTCCAGAAAAAAACAGCTTCTTCTTGCAAAAAAATGGAATATTTCGGAATTTAGCACCCCTGCGGGCGGATGTTGTTTTTTAGCTGATGAAACCTATAGTGTACGATTTAAAGATTTAATAAAAAGAAGGCAAGCAATTTTAAATATGAATGAAATAAAAAGTATATCGCATGAAGAAGTCATACTTTTAGGAACTGGCCGGCATTTTAAGATGACATCAAATTCTAAATTCATTTGCGGCCGTGATGAATCGGAAAATAATTTACTCAATCATTTTAAAAACGATAAAATTGTTTTAAGGGCACAGGAAAATATACCTGGTCCAACCGGAATTTTTTCTTCATTTATAACAGATAAAGATATGTTCAATAAACAAAGAACATACCTAAAAGACGAATTTAAGAATAACTGGAAAATAAATGAAAATATTGAGACAATTAATTTAATTAATAATTTTTTAGAAAAAAATAATATTTACCTATTACCTGAAGAAGTTTTTTTAGCAGCCCAAATACTAACACGCTATAGTGATAAAAAAAATAACTTAACTGTTACACTATCGTTTGAAAACTCAAAAACAAATGATAATATTATTATTGTATGCGATGAATATGAAGATTATAATCTTCTTAGTAAAAATAATATTTCTAAAAAATAAATTATGATTTTTTTCTTATATCCAGTAAAATGGGTATCTCTTCTAATGAAAATTCTTTTCTTATGCTTTTTAATATAAATTTATGAATATTTGATGGCAGCTTTCCTATTTTAGAAAAAATAATAAAAACTAATTTAGGATAAGCTTGAGTAATATAATTCAATTTAAAAGCACTTTGATTAAAAATAACATTATTCTTCATTTTTTCTAAAAATTTATTTAAATCATTGGTATTTATTTTTACATTATTTTTTTCTTTTAATTTATAGGCCTTTTCAATAATTTTTATCGTATTTTTTCCCGTAATGGAACTTATAAAAAAAATAGGTATTTTCCAAAATATTTTATGTATATTATTTATTTCTTCTTCCAGATTATTTTTTATTAATAAATCTAACTTATCAGATTTATTAAAAGCGATAATAAGTGGTTTCATTTTTTTTTCTAATAACACAATAATATTTTTATTTTGCTTATCTACCCCTTCATGCGGATCAATTAATAAAAGCACCACATCAGCCTGCTCGGCCGCTTTTTCTGTACGATTTATTGAAAAGTATTCAACATCTTCAATAATTTTACTTCTTTTTCGCATACCAGCGGTATCTACAATTAAAATTTTTTTTCCGTTAAAAATAAATGAATCTTTTAAAGCGTCTCTGGTAGTACCCGGAATATCAGAAGTAAGGGCCTTTTCTTTTTTAATAAAATAGTTAAATAACGTACTTTTTCCTGCGTTTGGTTTTCCTATAATCGCGATTTTTAATATTTCAACGTTTTCTTTATTTTCATCAATAATTTTTTCAGGCATGTTAAAATAATTGATTATTTTTTCTCTTAAATCTTTTATATTTCTATTATTTAATGCCGAAACAAAAAAAACTGTTTTAAAACCTAACGCATAAAAATCAGACGCATATATTTCTAAAGAAGGATCATCTACAAAGTTTACAACAAGCCATACGGGTTTCTTAATATGCCTCAAAGTTTCGCACAAATCTTTTTCATAGGAAGATAAACCCTTAATTGAAACTATCCATAAAAACAAATGGCAGTTTTCTAATTCTTTAAAGGCTTTTTCAATGGATAATTTTTGCAATATATCATTTTTAATTTCTTTTTCATGCTCAAAACCGGGAAAATCTATAATTTCCCAGCTGCCTTCTGCCCAATCAACCTTTTCTCTAACTAAGTCACGGGTTACACCGGGCTTATCATATTCGATACTTATCCTTTTTTTAATTAATGAATTAAATAAAGTACTCTTGCCTACGTTTTGTTTTCCTATTACGGCTATTTTTGGCATAATTACTGCTATTATTCAATAGATAAGAAGTAAAGCTGAATTAAGTATCTATTGCCCGGGGGGGGACTTGAACCCCCACAGAATTTTATTTCTACAGGCACCTCAAGCCTGCGTGTCTACCAGTTCCACCACCCGGACTGTGAGTTATAAATAAATTTTTGAAAGGAGTTTAAATGATAAATATATATTTTATTTATTTTTTTCTTTTTTTGTCTTTTCTTTTAGATCTTTTTTATCTGTTTCTTTAACAGTAGTTTTTTCTTTTTTAGACTTTTTTAAACCCTCTCTTAAAGCTTTTCTTTCTTCTTTAAGTTCAACTAAGTCTTTTTTATCAACTAACTGTAACAAAGCCATTTCAGAACTATCAGAGCTTCTTTTCCCTAATCGTATAATTCTGGTATATCCACCATTTCTATCTTTATTTCTTGGTCCTATATCATTTACCAATTTATGAATTACTTCTTTTTGCTTTATAAATTTTTCTATTTGCCTTATATTATGAATTTTATCTTCATTTGATATTTGGTCAATAGTATTTTTTTTCGCTCTTGTTATCAATTTTTCTGCAAAAGATCGTGCCGCTTTTACTTTTGCTACCGTACTTTTTATCTGCTCATGGAAAAATAGCGAAGTTACCATATTATTTAACATAGCCTTTCGGTGGGAACTTGTTCGATGCAGCTGTTTTACTTTATTTCGTTTTCTCATTTTAAAACTCCATACATTATCGTACAATATCTCTCATACCAAATGATAAACCTAGTTCTGCAAGCTTACTTTTTAATGCCAGCAATACTTTGTCTGAATAATGCTTACTTTTTCTTAAATCTTCTTCATATTTAGCTACTAAATCTTTTATCATATGCATATCTAAACTTTTTAATACCGCAACTGAGCGAACAGATAATTCTAATTCTTCAAGAGGTGTATTTAAAAGTTTCTTCATTTTTTCATCAGTCTCATCAAACTCTTCTTCTTCTTCATACATCTCTTCTTCAAAGTTTATAAATACTGTTAGATGTTCTTTTAATATTTTTGCAGCATATGCAACTGCGTCTTCGGGAGGAATCGTATTATTTGTCCATACTTCTAATGTAAGCTTGTCATAGTCGGTACGCTGATCAACTCTTGTTTCATTAATTTCAAAGTTTACTTTTTCAATAGGAGAAAATAATGCATCTACAGGTATCACTCCAACTTCGTCTATATGTTTTTTTATAACTTCAGCTGGTACATATCCCCTGCCTTTATCAACTTGAATACTCATTTGTATATTCGCGTCTGCATCTAAGTGAGCAATTACCAAATCTGGATTCATAATCTCAACTTGTGAATTTACGTTTAAATCTGATGCTAATAGAAGTCCGGCGCCTTTTTTTTCAACATCAAGCGTTACGGGACCCATGCCTTCATATCTAATATTTACTTTTTTTAAGTTTAATATTATTTTCGTAATGTCTTCTACAACGCCTTTTATTGTTGTAAACTCATGACTGAGACCTTCTATTTTTACGGCTACAATTGCGGCACCCTCTATCATAGACATTAAAATTCTTCTTAATGAATTTCCTATCGTTAATCCTACACCTTTTTCAAACGGCTCAGCAATAAACTTGCCGTAATTTTCATTTTGCTCTACATGATGAAACTCAACAAATTTTGGACGTTTTAAACCCTTTAAAAGGTTTTTTGGTGTTTCTTTTGCTGATTTTGTTGTTTTTTCTGTTGTTGCATCCATAGTATTTTACCTTATTTCATTTGGTATTGTTTATTTAGAATATAACTCTACAATTACCTGTTCTCTAATTGGAATATCCACATTTTCTCTTCGCGGAAGTTCTTTTATCTTACCTGATTTTCCATCTACTGCCAATTCTATCCAATCGGCTATTAAGCCAACTCCCTGAGCTAACTCTATATTAGCTTCGATAGCTTCTGAAGCGTTCATTTTTTTATTTAATGATATCTCATCATTAATCTTTACCTGATAAGAAGCCACATTTACCTGTTTATTATTCACTAATATATGCCCATGTGATATAATATTTCTGGCATGAGCTCTAGATGACGCAATTCCCATTCTATATAATGTATTATCCAGTCTTCGTTCTAAAAGCATTAATAAATTTTCACCAGTAATACCTTTCATCTTTTGAGCTTTCTTAAAATAATTTCTAAATGGCTTTTCTAATACACCATAAATTCTTTTCACTTTTTGTTTTTCACGTAACTGGGCTCCATAACCAGAAACTTTTGGCTTTCTTTTGGGAACAGGACCCGGAGGATTTTTTCTATCATTAAATGAACATTTATCTATTAAACATCTTTGACCTTTTAAAAATAATTTTAGGCCTTCTCTTCGGCATAACTTACAAACTGGTCCTATATATCTTGCCATATTAATATTATCCTTATACTCTTCTTTTCTTTTGCGGTCTGCATCCATTATGAGGTATTGGCGTTATATCTTTAATTAATGCAATTTTTAAACCCGAAGTCGCCAGCGTTCTTATAGCGCTTTCTCTACCTACGCCTGGACCTTTTACATATATTTCCATTTCATGAAGACCTCGTTCTCTTGCTTTATCTAAAGCTGCTTTTGCTGCTAATTGCGCCGCATAAGGTGTCGCCTTTCTTGAACCTTTAAATTCCATTGAACCTCCAGATGCCCAAGTTATAGCGGCGCCTTTCATATCCGTTATTGTTATTATTGTATTATTAAATGTAGCGTTTATATATGCTTTACCCTTCGGTACTTTATTTTTATCTTTTTTGCTTTCTTGTTTTTCAGTTGCCATAATCTTTTCCTATCAATTTATTATTTCTTTTTACCGGGTACAGTACTTCTTTTTCCTTTTCTTGTTCTTGCATTTGTTTTTGTTCTTTGCCCCGAAACAGGTAATCCTCTTCTATGTCTTAAACCTTTATAGCAGCCTATATCCATTAATCTTTTAATATCCATAGCAATCTTTGATCTAAGTTCTCCTTCAACCTGAAAACTTTCTATTTCTTTTCTTATATTAGCGGTTTCTTCTTCTGTAAGTTTACTCACTCTTTTATCCAAGGGAATATTTGTTTTTTTCATTATTTCTTTTGCTCTAGAACGTCCAATCCCATATATATAAGTTAAACTTATTTCTACTCTTTTTTGAGGTGGTAAATCTACTCCTGCTATTCTTGCCATATTAATCTCACTTTTGTCGCTGCTTATGCCGCGGGTTAGTTTTACAAATAACCCGAACAACTCCTTTTCTTCTTATTACTCTACAATGAGGACACATTTTTCTAACTGAAGCTCTTACTTTCATATTAATCCTCCACAATTTTTAATCATGCGATATGTTTCTCCAATACATCTATACTTACGCCAGAAGGCAATGTACAAATTGTTGGCCCATTAGATGTAACTGCTATGGTATGTTCAAAATGGGCACTTAGTGAACCATCTTTTGTCTTTACGGTCCAATCGTCATTTTCAGTATAAATTTCATGATTTCCTTCGTTAATCATTGGCTCTATAGCTAAAACCATACCTGTTCTTATTTTAATGCCATCTTTTTTCTTACCATAATTGGGAACCTGAGGCTCTTCATGAATTGATCTTCCAACACCATGCCCCACCAGACTTCTTACTACAGAGAAACCAACTGATTCTGCATGTTTTTGAATAGCCTCACCTATTGCTCCAATTCTATTTTCTTGTTTTGCTGCCTGAATTCCTTTGTATAATGACTTACTTGTTACTTTTATTAATTTTTCAGCTTTTTCGCTTATTTTTCCCACCGGCCATGTCCAAGCTGTATCTGCATAATAATTATTATACTTTACTCCAATATCTATACCAATAATATCACCATTTTTTAATACTTTATTTTTATGTGGAATTTCATGAACAACACTATCATTTACCGATGTACATACAGCAGCTGGATATCCCTGAAACCCCAAAAATGCAGGATATGCTTTTTTTCTTCTAATAAATTTTTCTGCCATATCGTTTAATTCTTTTGTTGTTATTCCTTCTTTAATAAATTCTTTCAAATAAATATGTGTTTCAAATGCTATCTCACCGGCAGCTCTTATTTTCTCTACCTCTCTGGTTGTATATATATGAATAGCCATTTCATGCGCCTAATACCTGCTTTACCTCTATAGATATATCATCAACATTTCCTATACCATTTATTCTTTTAAGTATTCCTTTATTTTCATAATAATTTATAACCGGTTCCGTTTTTTCACGAAAAACTTCTAGTCTTTTTTTAACCGACTCTATATTATCATCAGCTCTGCCTTCTTCGCCTGCTCTTATTTTTATTCTATCAATTAATTCTTGCTCATTAACCTCAAAATATATTACTCTATTTATTTTCAATCCATTTTTTGAAAATACATCTTCTAATGCATCTGCCTGCGCAGTCGTTCTAGGAAAACCGTCTAATATGAATCCTTCATTGCAGTCTGAATTTTTTATTCTTTCCTGAATAATTCCTATAACAACCTCATCGGGTACAAGATCCCCTCTATCCATATATTCTTTTGCTTTAAGCCCAAGTTCTGTTTTATTATTTATACTATCACGTAATATGTCTCCAGTTGAAATTTGCGGAATTTTCAATCTTTCAACCATAATCTTTGATTGAGTTCCTTTGCCAGCGCCCGGAGGTCCCATAACTATCAGGTTCATCTAACCATCCTGCCTTTGGTCATTGGTCTTTTACTCTTATCCATAAAACCTTCATAATGCCGCATTATTAGTTGAGATTCAATTTGTTTAAGAGTATCTAAAGCGACCCCAACAATAATTAATAGTGAGGTACCACCGAATAACTGCGCCATCCCGCCGTATTTTTGCAGATCCCACATCTTCATAATTAAATCAGGAGCTATCGCTATAAAAGCCAAAAACATAGCTCCTGACAATGTTATTCTATTTAATATTTTTTCAATATATTCCTGTGTCTGTTGTCCTGGTCTTATTCCTGGTATGTACCCGCCATTTTTCTTTAATGCCTCAGCTAAATCAGCCGGATTATACTGTATCGCAGTATAAAAATAAGCAAAAAATACAATCATAAGTACATATACTATAATATAGGTTAATTTTCCCGGAGCTAAATAAGTTTGTATTATTCGTGCAAATTCTTGATATTCACCACCCAAATAATTAGCTATTTGTGAAGGAAACATCATCAATGAAACAGCAAATATAATAGGCATTACATTTGCTGAATTTACTTTAATAGGCAGCGACTGACTAGAGCCCTGAACCATTCTTCTGCCTATAATTCTTTTACCATATTGCAATGGTATTTTTCTCGTTCCTTCGGTAAGTAATATACTTAATCCCACCATTATTAAAAAAACAGCCAATAGTATTACAGCTAATATTACTTCTACCTCAGCTTTTTTCACATCTAGCCAAAAAGCTCCTATAGCCGCAGGAGCACTCGCAATTATATTAGCAAATATTATAAGAGATATTCCATTACCAATACCCTTTTCAGTTATTAATTCACCCATCCACATTAAAATAATGGTACCTGTCGTAATTGCAAGCATAGCCATTAAAACAAAACCAATTCCAGTTCCACCGTCTATTAGCATACTTTCAGAACTTCGGCTTAAAATTTCATTGTGTTTTGACTCAATATAAACAGTTAATCCATATGATTGAGCTGCACAGATTAGTACGGTCCCATAACGGGTATATTGATTTATTTTTTTTCTGCCATACTCGCCTTCTTTAGACATTTTTTGCAGACTAGGCACAACAACCATCATTAATTGCATTATAATTGAAGCTGATATATATGGCATAATTCCCAAAGCGAATAGAGATAATCTCTTAAAAGCGCCGCCGGCAAATAAATCTATATAATCTGTTAGTTCAGGCATTGTTCCTATACTAAACTTCATATATTCATTTAGTATATGATAATTTATTCCTGGGATTGTTATATGAGCACCAAAGCGATATACCATTAATATCCCAATGGTAAACAATAATTTGTTTCTTAAATCTGGTACTGAGAATATTGTTGATAAAGTTTTTAACATTGTTTATTCATTATTTGGTTTCGTAGTACTTTCATTTTCTGGCTCTAACTCTTTACTCGTTTTTTCAGCAACTGCTGAAGATTCTTTTCTTGTTTCGACTTTTTCTTTATCATTTTTTTCCGCTTGCTTGGGTTGTTTATCTTCAAAATATTTAATTGTTAAAGAATTATCAACAGCGATTTTTAGAGCAGATGAGCTTGCTTTATCAACAAATATTGTTTTACCCTTTAAAATTTTTAAATCTACCTCTTTGGGCAGTGATGCCAATAGTTTTATAGGTAAATTTTCTTTTCTAATTATACCATGGTCAATCAAAACTTTTTTATCAAATTCTGCTAAATCTTGTAATTCTTTTTTTAATAATATCTTACTTGCTAAATTTCCTATATTAATAATATTCCAATTTTTTTCAAATATGTTTGTAAAGCCTCTTTTTGGAACTCTTCGGTAAAGAGGGTTTTGCCCGCCTTCAAAACCAGGGCGAACTCCTCCACCTGATCGGCTTTTCTGCCCGTTTAACCCTCGTCCGCATGTTTTGCCTAGTCCTGAACCTGTGCCCCTGCCGACTCTTTTTCTTTTTCTTACAGCGTTTTTATTTGGCTTTAATATACTCACTTTAGTTTAATTCCTCTACACTCACTAAAAAATTTACCTTATTAATCATTCCACTAATTTGAGGTGTAATTTTATGCTCTCTTGATTTTCCAATTCTTCCCAAACCAAGTCCTTTTAGCGTATTTATCTGCCTATCCGTTCGGCCTATGCAGCTTTTAATTTGTGTAATTTTTACTTTCTTCTCTTTACTCATATATTCTTACTTATTCATTATTTTCTGCTATTTCTGATTTTTGGGTATTTGAGTCTTGGCTTTCGGTATTTTCACTACTCGTATCTTTTGCTTGCTCTGGTTCTTTTACATCTTCAGTTTTTTCTGCAGAATCTTTTTCTACTGTTTCTTGTACTTGCTTAGGTTTTGTTTTTTCTGCAATTTTTATCTTAGATTCTTTTATAATTTCTTCTTTAGTTTTTGTCTTTACTTTTTCTGTTTCTGAATCTGTCTTTAATTTGGCGTCTTGATCTAATTTTTCATTAGTCGATGTCAAAATACCTAGCTGGGCTCTTTTTTCTTCTCTTCTTTTTTTACTATAAGTACCAAACATTTCTGGCAATGTAATTGATCTTCTTGCCTTTGCCTCTTCAATAGTTAAAAGTTTTTGAAGACCGTTTGCCGTAGCTTTAATTACATTTAACGCATTAGACGAAGCCAATACTTTTGTTAATATATCATGAATTCCACCTAGTTCTACAACAGCTTTCACTGCCTCACCCCCAATAATTCCCGTACCGGGTGAACAAGGTTTTAATAAGACACGCGCAGATTTAAACTTACCTACCACCTCATGTGTAATTGTTGTTCCGTTTCTTCTAACTTTAAATAAATTCTTTTTGCCATCTTCTATGCTTTTTCTTATGGCCTCTGGTACTTCTTTAGCCTTACCAAACCCAATACCTACATATGAATCGCCATCACCGACAACCGTTAACGCGTTAAATGAAAATCTTCGTCCGCCTTTTACGACTTTTGCCACTCGCCCCATTTTAACGACTTTTTCGCTCAATTCAATTTCATTTGAATCGATCATAACAACATTTCGTCTTACGGTTTCTCGTTTATTTGTTTTTTTCCCTCTTTTATTCATATTATCCTTAAGTTAATTATAAGTTTATAACTGCATACCTTTTTCACGCATTCTTTCGGCAAACTCTTTTACTCTTCCGTGATATAACCTTTGCCCTCTATCAAAAACAAATTTTTCTTTGTCTTTTATTTTCTTTTCTTTTAATTTCTCAGTAAAATCGTCCGCTAATTTCTTCGCTGCTTCTTTATTTTTAACAGCATTTGTTTTACTGGTCTTATTCGAACCTGATGAAACTGTTACAATTGTTTTGCCAGACAAATCATCAATTAGCTGTGCATACATATATCTATTTGAAATATGAAGATATATTCTTTTTCTTTGAGCCTTATTTTTTTCTTTAACTTTATATCTAGCCCTATCTTTTCTTCTTTGCTGTAAATCTTTTGTAGTGACTTGTCCCATAATTTATTTAATAATCCTTATAATTTGTTATTTACCTGTTTTACCAGCTTTTCTTCTAACATATTCATCTTCATATCTTACACCTTTACCCTTATATGGCTCTGGTGGACGAAATTTTCTTATTTGCGCCGCAGTCTCACCTACTCTCTGTTTATCAATACCAGATACTATAACTTTTGTGGGTTCTGGAATTTCTATTGTCACGTCAGCAGGAACAGGAAAATTTATTTCATGTGAAAACCCTAAGCTTAACGAAAGATCACTACCTTTCTTTTGCGCTCTATAACCTACACCCTGTAGTATTAAAGTTTTTTTAAAGCCTTCTGAAACACCATTAACAGAATTAGCTAAAAGAGCCCTTACAAGTCCGTGTTTTGCCTTCTTTTCTTTATCATCTGCATTTCTTGTAACTGCCAAAAAACTTTCTTCTTGCTTTACTAAAATACCTTCAAATAAAGGGACTTCAAGTTTTCCTTTTGAGCCAGTAACTACAATCTTTTCTTTTTCAAGGCTTATACTTACGCCAGTTGGAACTTTTATTTTTCTAATACCTATTCGAGACATACTAATTTATTACCATACCTCACAAATATATTCACCGCCAACATGCTGAAACTTTGCTTCTTTACCAGTTATTACCCCTTTAGGTGTTGATAAAATATTTATACCTATATTGTTTAACACAGGTTTTATATTTTTCCACGATACATATACTCTTCTACCTGGCGTAGATATCTTTCGAATACCCTGAATAACTGGAGCTCCCTTATGGTACTTAAGTGTAATTACTGCCTTTTTTTTCATTTTATCATTTTCTTTTTGAAACGATTCTATAAAGCCTTCATTTTTTAATATTTCTAAAATTGATTCTAGCATTTTATTGCTTTTTATTGATACTGCCTCATGTCCCGCCTTTTGAGCGTTCCTTATACATGTTAAAGCATCTGATATTTGATCATTTAAACTCATATTTATTTACCCTACCAAGACGATTTGGTTACTCCAGGAATTATGCCAGAAGAAGCTGCCTTTCTGAAGCATATTCGGCACATATCAAATCTACGAATATATCCCCGCGATCTTCCACATATTGGACATCTATTATACTTTCTAACCATAAATTTTGCTTCTCTTTGCTGTTTTACTCTAGATGATTTTTTTGCCATATTATGCCTGTTTTAGTTCTTTTTTAAAGGAAAATTAAATTTTTCTAATAATTTAATTGAATCTTCTTTACCCCTTGATTTTATTACCAATGTTATATCCATACCATGAACTTGTTCTACTTTATCAAAATTTATCTCAGGAAAAATAATTTGTTCTTTAATTCCTATGGTATAATTGCCGTTTTTATCAAAACTTTTTCTGCTTAAACCATTAAAATCTCTAACTCTTGGTAAAGCTACATTTACTAACCTATCTAAAAATTCGTACATTTTTTTTGAACGAAGGGTAACTTTTGATCCAATTACTACATTCTCTCTTAGCTTAAAACCTGCTATTGCTTTTTTTGCCTTTGTTTTAACAGGAGCCTGCCCTGTTATGGCCGAAAGTTCTTCACATACAGTATCAACAAATTTTGGATTTTGCAAAGCTCTACCTGCCCCTACGTTTACAACAATCTTCTCGATACGAGGAGCCTGCATAATTGTCGCCAAATTTAACTCTTTTGCAAGCTCTTTAGCGTACTTATCTTTATAATCTTTTTGAAGTCTGGGAGAATCAATTTTTTTTTCTTTATTTTCTGCCATGATTAGTCAATTTCCCTGCCTGACAACGCTGCTACCCGAACTTTTTTGCCAGACTTATCTAAATTCATTTTTATTTTAGTGCCTTTTTTTTCTTTACTGTCATAATACTGTATATTAGATATATGAAGCGAAGCCTCTACTTCTATAATCCCACCCTTTGGGTTTTCTTGAGTTGGCCTCGCGAATCTTTTTCTAAGGTTAACGCCCTGAACAATTACTCTCCCGCTATTTTTATTTATGGCTAAAACCTTACCTCTTTGTTTTCTATTTTTGCCGGCAATTACTATTACCTCATCATTAACTTTTATTCTTGTGCTTATCTTTTTTGTATTTTCTTTTTTCATATAATTAATTACAATACTTCAGGCGCGAGCGATACAATTTTCATAAAATTCTTTTCTCTTAACTCTCTCGCGACAGGACCAAATATTCTTGTTCCTTTAGGATTATTCTGATTATCTATTAGCGCGCAGGCATTATCATCAAAGCGTATATAAGAGCCATCACTTCTTCTGGTTTCTTTTCTTGTTCTTACAATAACAGCTTGCACAACTTGTTTTTTGTGATCTTTTTTACCGGCTGTATCTTTAATACCATAAGCAGGCGTGGCCTTTTTTACAGCCGCAATTACAATATCGCCAATACGAGCATATCTTTTTCTTGAACCACCAATAACTTTTATAATTTGAACTTTTCTTGCTCCGCTGTTATCAGCTACATTTAAATATGATTGCATTTGTAACATTAAATTACCTCTAAAACTACGCTACTACCTCAGGACGGTTTACTACTTGAACCAATACGTATCTTTTTCTTTTTGAAAGTGGTTTTGTTTCTCTAATTTGCACAACATCACCTTCTTTCGCTTCATTTTTTTCGTCGTGAGCAACTACTTTAATACTACGTCTTATTGTTTTTTTGTAGCGCTTATCTGTTTTTCTATAGTCTATTCTCACAACAATACTCTTTTCCATTTTATCAGATACCACTATACCTTTTCTTTGTTTACTTGTCATATATTTTTAATACTTATTAATTAGATTCTGAAACTTGTGCTTTTTCTTTTATAAGCCTTAATCTCTGCACAGTTAATATACGTGCAATATTCTTTTTAAGTGATTTGAATTTACTAAAATTAGTAAAACCCGAAGTCGCTGTTTTAAATCTAGCTTCTTGAAGTTCTTTTTTTGAGTCTACTAAAATCTTTTCAAGTTCTTTATCTGTCATCTCATGAAATGAACTTGATTTTTTCAATTCGCCTTTTGTTTTTCCTTTAATTGCCATAATATATTAATCCATTTTTTATTTTCGCGTCACCCCGTCAATTAGTTACATCTTAAGCTGTATCAACCTTCTCTCTTAACAATTTTACATCTTAAGGGTAATTTTGCAGCAGCCCTTTTTAAGGCTTCACTCATAAGTTCTTCGCTTGCACCGCTCATTTCAAACATTATTTTACCCGGTTTTACCAAAGATACATAATACTCAGGACTACCCTTACCTTTTCCCATTCTTGTTTCAGCGGGTTTTTTGGTAACCGGTCGGTCTGGAAATATTCTAATCCAGACTTTGGCTCCTCTTTTTACATGCCTTGTCATTGCTGTTCTGGCGGCTTCTATTTGTCTTGAAGTAAGCCTGTTTGCTGTCATAGCCTTTAAGCCTATTTCTCCAAAAGTTATTTCATTGCCGCCCTTAGACAAGCCTCTTAATCGGCCGGTATGAGGTCTTCTCCATTTAACTTTTTTGGGTGATAACATATAATTACATCCTTAAATAAATCAGCTTTCTCTTCTTTTTACCAGATATCTGTCTTCTTCGCCTGAGGCAGATTCCAGATAATCACCATGATACAGCCATACTTTTATACCAATTTTACCAAATGTTGTATCAGCTTCTGCAAATCCATAATCAATAATAGCTCTTAAAGTATGAAGCGGAACTCTTCCTTCTAGATATTGTTCGGTTCTGGCCATATCAGCACCATTCAGGCGTCCCGATACCATTATTTTTACTCCCTGAACTCCCGCTCTTATAGAAGCCCTAAGCGCCTGTTTCATTGCTCTTCTAAACTGTATTCTTTCTTCTAATTGAAGTGCCACGTTTTCTGCAAGTGCTTGCGCCGCAGCGTCAGGTTTTGAAACTTCAATTATTTTTACTTCTAACGGCTTAGTTACTATTTTTGATAAATCTGCCTTTAATGCTTCAATGTTTTTTCCTCTTTGACCTATTATAAGACCAGGTTTTACGCTATGAAGCTTTATATGTATTTTTTCAGGGAATCTTTCTATACCGACTTTAACAACGCCAGACTTATTAAATCTTTTTTTTATTTCATTTCTTACTCTCAGATCTTCATGTAATATCTTTGCATAATTTTCTTTTCGCGCATACCATACCGAATCCCAAGTTCTATTAATTTTTAATCGTAGGCCTATTGGATTTGTCTTTTGTCCCATAATTATCCTTATTCATCAGATAACACAACAGTTATCTTACTTGTTCTTCTTAAAATTCTATCTGCTCTTCCTCTTGCCCGCGGCATAAACCGCTTCCATACTGGTCCTGCGTCTACGAAAATCTTCTTTACATATAAATCTTTTTCTGCTACATCTGGATTAAATACTTTCGCGTTTGCAGCAGCGCTTTTAACAATTTTCAATATTATTTTACCAGCTTTTTTTTGTACATTACTAAGTATATCTACTGCTTCAAGAAAGTCATAACCCCTCACTTCATCAGCCACAAGCCTGACTTTCTGAGGCGACATTCTAATATGAGAACCGCTTGCTTTAATATCCATCTTTACCTTTCTTTGTTCCTATTTAAGACTTTTTCTTGTCTAAACTAGTATGCCCTCTATAGGTTCTTGTAGGAGCAAATTCACCTAACTTATGACCGACAATATTTTCATTAATAAAAACCGGTATAAATTTATTTCCATTATGAACTAAAAATGTCATTCCGATCATCTCAGGAAATATCGTTGACCTTCTTGACCACGTCTTTATTGGCTTTTTATCACCGCCGGCTTTTGCTTTTTCAACCTTCTTAAAAAGATGTGCGTCTATAAAAGGTCCTTTTTTTACTGATCTTGCCATTTTATACCTTTATTTATTTTGTCTTTCTACTTATTATAAATTTTTCACTATTTTTCTTTTTATTTCTAGTTTTCTTACCTTTTGTTGGCTTTCCCCATGGACTAACAGGATGTCTACCGCCTGATGACTTACCTTCACCACCCCCCAAAGGATGATCTACCGGATTCATAGCAACACCTCTTACTTTTGGTCTTTTGCCCATCCAACGACTTCTGCCTGCCTTGCCAATACTTAATAACTCATGCTCACCATTGCTTACAATTCCTATTGTTGCCATACATTTACCATGAATTTTTCTAACTTCTCCTGAAGGCATTTTAATTACAATATATTCTCCGTCTTTACCTGAAATTGTCCCAAAAGTACCCGCAGATCTTGCCATTTGAGCGCCTTTACCTGGATGTAATTCTATATTATGTACATTTGTTCCCATTGGTATACTGCCTAAAGGAGCCGCATTACCAATCTCAAGCTCTACTTTCTCAGAAGCTGTAACTGTACTGCCTACTTTAAGCGCGTCTGGCGCTATAATATATCTTCTTTCGCCATCAGCATAACATAATCTTGCAATATTAGCTGTTCTATTAGGATCATATTCAATCTTCTCAACTTTCGCCGGAATATCTTTTTTATCTCTTTTAAAATCTATTATACGATATCTTCTTTTATGTCCGCCGCCCCTTCTTCTTACAGTAATGCTACCAGAGTTATTTCTTCCTGCTTTTTCTTTATACGGAGCAATTAATGATCTTAAAGGCTCATTTTTAGTAGATTCTAATGTTTTTATTACGTTTTTATACCGCTGCGCGGGTGTAGTTGGTTTAAATCTTTTTACTGCCATTATACCCCCTCAAATATTTCTATTTTATCTTTTTTATTTAGAAACACATACGCCTTCTTTTTTGAAGATGTTCTTCCTAAACCATATCTATTTGTTTTAGTTTTACCACGGGTCCTGGCTACGTTTACTTTTACCGGCTTTACTCCATAAATTTTTTCGATAACAGACGATACCATTTTTTTATTAGCTCTCTTATCTATCTCAAAAACATAAATACTTTTTTCTCTCAAGGCTTCTGCCTTTTCTGTAATAATAGGCTTTTTTAATACATCGTATATATTCATAATAATCTCTTAACAATTACTTTTTATTTAATTTTCCAAATGCTTCTTGCGTAATCACAATTCCATGTGAATAAAAAAGAGGCAGAGCTGCCAATCTTTCTATATGAAGCATTTCTATCCAGGGTATATTTTTTACAGATTTTTTATATTCAGGAGCATCTAAATCTACTAACACAGCTATTTTTTTCCGTTTATCATTGCTATTGGCCCTTATTTTCTTATTAGCTTCGTATTCTTTCGCGAAAGAAGAACCTTTCACGACCTTCTCAAAAATCTCAAAAGCTTTTTTAGTACTAATGCCTTCTGATTTCCAGTTTTCTAAAATAACTATTTTTTTCTCACCAGCTTTTTTAGCAACAATATGATTTATTCCTACTCTTTTCTTTTTGGCCCCAATCCCTTCAGTGTAACATCTTGGCTGCGGCCCAAAAATTGTACCACCTCCACGCCATACCGGCGAACGATTACTGCCTGAACGGGCTCTACCCGTACCTTTTTGACGCCATGGTTTAGCCCCGCCGCCACTTACTTCACCTTTTTCTTTTGTTTTATGGGTACCCTGTCTTTTCGCGGCATGCTCAGCCTTGACAACTTCCCAAATTAAATGTTCATTTATCTTATCAATACTAAATGCGGCTGGCAGTTTTTTTTCGCCAACTTTCTTACCTTGAGAATCAATAACTTCTATATTCATAATTTTTCTTTATTTACTATACAAATACACCAAACTGCCTGACGGACCCGGCACAGACCCTTTAACAAGCAAAACTTTTTCATCCGATAGTATTTTTACAACCTCTACATTGCGAATTGACTTTTTTTTACCGCCCATTCTTCCCGGTAGTCTTTGCCCTTTTCTAACCTCTCCCGGAGAGGTACCCGCGCCTATTGCTCCGGGATCTCGATGAAAAGTTGATCCATGACTCTCTCTGCCGCCTGAAAAATTATATCTTTTCACAACGCCTTGAAAGCCTTTTCCTTTACTTATCCCTTGAACAATTATTTTTTCACCAGCTTCAAAAATATTACAATTTATTTCATCACCAATTTTTTTTTCTTCAAAATATCCTCTCACTTCTTTTAGGTGCCTAAAACATCCTTCTTTATCACCTACTGCTTTTTTCTGATGCCCAATTTCAGGTTTTGAAAAAAGTTTTTTTCTTTTTTCATCATAGGCTATCTGAAGCGCAGAATATCCGTCTTTTTCTTCTTTTTTAACCTGCGTAACAACACAAGGACCTGCTTCTAACGCGGTAACAGCTATATTGTTGCCCGCCTCGTCATAAATCTGCAACATCCCTATTTTTTTACCCATTAATCCTTTTGCCATTTTATAACCTTTTTTATTCTTCTATCTTAAGATTTAATATCTACCGAAACGCCTGCTGGCAGCTGCAATTTCATTAAAGCGTCAATTGTATCTGCGGTAGGCTCTAAAATATCAATTAGCCTCGAGTGTGTTCTCATTTCAAACTGCTCTCTTGAATCTTTGTGAACAAATGTTGACTTTAAAACCGTAAATTTTTCTTTTTTTACGGGCAAAGGAACCGGCCCGGCTATACGCGCTCTCGTACGCTTAACTGTACCAACAATTTCCTGTGCCGATTTATCAAGCAGACGATAATCAAATGACTTTAGTTTTACTCTTATTTTTTGCATAGCCGGGATATCTTTACTTTATTTTAACTTACTCTATAATCTTAGAAACAACACCGGCGCCTATGGTTCTACCGCCTTCACGCACGGCAAATCGCAAGCCTTCTTCCATTGCTATCGGGTTTATTAGTTCAACTTCCATATTTACGTTATCACCAGGATTTACCATTTCAACACCTTCAGGAAGTTTAATTGTTCCTGTTACGTCTGTTGTTCTAAAATAAAACTGTGGTCGATAATTATTAAAGAAAGGAGTATGACGTCCACCTTCTTCTTTTGTAAGAACAAGAATCTCTGCGCTGAACTTTTTATGAGGAGTTATGGATCCGGGTTTAGCTATAACCTGACCTCTTTCAATCTCTTCTCTTTTGGTACCTCGAAGTAAAATACCTACGTTATCACCTGCCTGACCAAAATCAAGAAGCTTTCTAAACATCTCAATACCGGTTACAGTTGTTTTTATTGTATCTTTAATGCCTACGATCTCTATCTCTTCGTTAACATTTAACTTACCTCTTTCGATACGACCAGTGGCAACCGTACCACGTCCGGTTATTGTAAATACGTCTTCAACCGGCATAAGAAACGGCTTATCTACCTCTCTAATAGGCTCTGGGATATAGGAGTCTAGTGTTTCTGCCAGCTTTAATATAGCGCCTTCACCTATATCACTTGTATCACCTTCAGCCGCTTTCAGAGCGGAACCGGTTACAAAAGGAATTTCATCACCTTTGAAGTTATATTTATTTAAAAGATCTCTTACTTCCATCTCTACCAATTCTATCATCTCGGCTCTATCTGCCTCGGGAAGCATATCAACCTTATTTAAAAATACCACAATATTCGGCACACCCACCTGACGAGCCAAAAGAATGTGCTCTCTTGTCTGGGGCATTGGACCATCTGCGGCCGACACAACTAAAATCGCGGCGTCCATCTGAGCCGCTCCCGTAATCATATTTTTTACATAGTCAGCATGTCCGGGGCAGTCAACGTGTGCGTAATGACGTTTATCTGTTGAATACTCCTGATGCGAAGTCGCGATTGTAATACCGCGTTCTTTTTCTTCGGGCGCGTTATCAATTTCAGCATAAGCCACCGCTTTATTCGAACCCCCAAATTTCGCAGCCAATACTGTTGTAATTGCCGCTGTTAAAGTAGTTTTACCATGGTCAACGTGCCCTATTGTACCAACGTTTACGTGAACCTTACTTCTATCAAATTTTTCTTTTGCCATAAAAGCGTCTCCTTAAATCAAATGTACTTAATATTAAATGCTCTCTATTAGCGATAATTTATTTTTTGCTAACTTCTCATAAAGAGCAAAACGCGGATTTTTTACACTTGCCTGACAACCCCCGTAAAAAACAGGCAATTTGAATGACCAGAATCTTTTTCTTTTACATGACGGCAAGAGTTATTTCAATTAAATGATTTCAAATTCTAACTATTTTTATCTTTACGGCATAGCTATTGATCTTGGTTAACTATTTATATGAAAAATAATAAAAAACCCAAATGGCAAATAAAACAAGAATTTACAACTATACAATCTGAACTATTATCACTTGACCATAATAATTATAAAAAAGTAAAGAAATGTACATATATCCTATTATTAAAAAGGCAAAAAATCCGATAATCTATTATAATTTAATTGTCTTACTAAATACACATGAATAAAGAAAACTTATCGCTTGAAATATCTATACAAAAAAAAATTTCATCAATTCATGAACAAATAATAAACAATTTACCAGAAACAAGCAGAATCGCAGTGGCTCTTTATGATGAAGACAGAGACTTGTTAAAAACTTTTATAAATAGTACGGTTGGAGAGCCTCCCGTAACCAATTACCAATATAAATTAAACGATTCATATTCACTAACTCAAATAAAAAAAAGCAGAAAACCAAGAATTGTAAATGATTTGGATGTTTATAAAAATCTCAATAAAGAACATTCTAAAAAAATTGCGGAAAAAAAATACGGTTCAAGCTTTACTTATCCGATTTTTGATGACATAAATAAGTTTTACGGTTTTTTATTCATTAATTCTGAAAAGAAAGATTTTTTCACTGAAAACAATTTACAAATTCTAGATCCTTATGTGCAACTTCTTTCGATACATATTATAAAAGAAGTTGAAATTTCAAAAGTTCTTACTGCAATTCTTCATTCAATGCTTGAAATTACCCATCATCGCGATCCTGAAACGGGCGCCCACTTAAAACGAATGTCTGCCTATTGCCATATTATCGCTATGAGTACGGCAGAAAAATACAAACTAAGCGATGAATTTATTGAACATTTGTATTTATTTTCACCAATGCATGATATTGGTAAAGTGGCCATTGCCGATAAAATTCTATTAAAAGAAGGACCCTTAACAAAAGAAGAATTTGAACTTATGAAAGCTCACACTATTAAGGGACGCGAAATAATTGAAGGAATAATAAAAAATTTTCCTATTTTTGACGGAAATAATCTAAAAATGATTTTAAATATTATTGAATTTCATCATGAAACTTTAGACGGCAAGGGATATCCTAAGGGACTTTCTGATAAAAAAATTCCCATTGAATCAAAAATAACAGCAGTAGCAGATATATTTGATGCCTTAACATCTGAAAGACCCTATAAAAAAGCATGGAGCATTGATGAAGCTTTCGCAGAACTACAAAAATTAAAAGGAATTAAACTTGAGCCCGCTTTTGTTGATGCTCTGGTTAAAAATCGGGATGAAGTTGAAGAAATTAAAAATAAGTTTGTAGATAGGTAATTATTTATTTAATTTTCTAATTCAAGATTCATCAAAAACAATTCTTCACCGTCTATAACCCGAATATCGCGGCTTTTGCAATGCATACAAATAAAAATATTTTCAGATACGTTTGATTCTTTTTTACATTCATTACAGTAAACAACTACATCCTGCAAAAAATATTCAAATTCACATTTTTCGGCGATGGTACCCGCTTTTACTACTTCAAAAGCTTCTTTTAAGAAATGTGGTTCTATGCCGCTTAGTTTTCCTATTTTCACTTTAATATTAGTTATTTTAATAGCATTATTTTCTTTTGCCTTTTCAAGACATATGTTGATTAAGCTTGAAGCGACAGAAAATTCATGCATCAGCAGATTCTGGGTAAAAGAAGACCCGAAGGCGTTTCAAAAACTCTTTTTGTGCCCATGCCTGTTTCAAGAATTACTTTCTTATTGTACTCATTTATTGCCCTGCCGATTACAGAAGCGTTTTTGCCCAGTTCATCTTTTTTACAAATTTCAAGCGCCTTTTCTGCGTCTTCTTTTTTTACAGCCAGTATAAAAGTGCCCTCGCAGGCTAAATGATACGGTTCAAAACCAAGAAGCTCGCAGATACCCCTTGTTTCATCTGAAAGCGGAATTTTTTCTTCATGAACATAAAGCCCAATATTAGACTGATGCGCCCATTCATTTAAGACGGCGCTTAATCCGCCGCGCGTGGCATCACGCATAGAATGAATTTCAATATCTTCTTCTACAAGTTTTCTTATTAAGGGCCAAAGGCTAGCGCAGTCGCTAGAAAGTTCAGATTTAATATCAATTCCCTCGCGGCTGGCAAAAATCAATGAACCGTGATCACCCACTGTACCCGATACAATAATAACATCATCTTCTTTAACGGCCGAAGCGGATATTCCCGGTTTTACAATTTCTCCCACGCCGGTTGTATTAATAAAAATTCCGTCAGCTGTGCCCGTAGGAACCACTTTTGTATCACCGGTAATTATTAAAGCCTGATTTTTTTGAAGTTCTTCTTTCATTGAAATCGCGATTTTTTCAAGATCACTTATTAAAAACCCTTCTTCAATAATAAAAGCGGCGCTTAAATATAAAGGCTTTGCTCCCATTACGGCTACGTCATTGCAGGTTCCGGCTATTGCCAGCTTGCCTATATCGCCGCCTTTAAAAAAAATTGGTTTAACCGTAAAACTGTCGGTTGACATCACCATATTTTGAGGCGCTTTAAAAACAGATGCGTCTTCAAGCTGGTTTAAAATATTATTACCCAGATTTTTTATAAAAATATCGTTAATTAATTTCGCGCTTTTGCCCGCGCCGGTACCGTGTTCTAAAAGTATCTTACTCATAATTAATAAATCCCCAAAAAATTGTTTATAAGTTTTAACATAAATCTAAAATACAGGCTTAAAGAGTTTTTAATAAATTATCTATAATGAAACCGGGGAAAAAAACATGCAACTTCCTGCATTCCTGGCTTTCTTATAAAACTATAAACTAAATATTACCCTAAACCCCTCCCATATCTATAATACGCCGCGCAGGCGCCTTCTTCAGAAACCATACATGCTCCCATGGGTCTTTCAGGGGTACAGGCCTTGCCAAATACTTTACATTCAGGAGGCAGAGCCTTGCCCATTAATATATCGCCGCATCGGCATGATTTGTGATCATCAATAGCTTCGTACGGAAGGTCATATATTTTCTCTGCATTTAAATAATCATATTTTTCTTTTAATTTAAGAGAACTTTTAGGAATATCGCCAATACCCCTCCAGCGAAATTTTTCGGCAATATCAAAACAGTCTTTTATCATTTCTTGAGCCTTCAGGTTGCCTTCGACAGAAACACCGCGGCTGTATTCTATCTCAAGTTTACATCTTTTCTCATTAAACTGCTTTAGTATCATAAGAGTCGACTGCATGATATCTACAGGTTCAAATCCGCTTATGACAACCGGTTTTTTATAAGTAACTACAATAGGTTTATAAATTTTAGCTCCCGCGATAACGCTTACATGCGACGGACCTATAAATGCGTCAATTTTACTGTCTTTAGATTGAATGACGGCTTCCATCGGCTCGGGAACCGTTACATGATTTATATGAAACAATATATTTTTAATGTTATTTTTTTCTACCTCTTGAATTAAAGAGGCCGTCATGGGAGTTGTGGTTTCAAATCCGATGGCAAAAAATATAACTTTTTTATTTTGATTTTCTTCAGCAATTTTCAAGGTATCAAGCGGAGAATACACAAAGCGCACATCGGCGCCGTGTGACCTTGACTCCTGAAGACTTCTTTTACTGCCGGGAACCCTCATCATATCGCCCAGTGTTACCAGAATAGTATCTTCTTTTTCTGCCAAAATAACCGCGTGATCAACCCTTTCTTTGGGCATAATACAAACGGGACATCCCGGACCATGAATAAAATGAATATTTTTTGGCATAAGCTGAGACAAACCGTATTTAGCGATAATATGCGTGTGCCCGCCGCATACTTCCATAATATGAAGTTCACCCGAATATTTTTCGGCCTCATCGTTTAAAACATCCGCAATGGCTTTTACAATTTCGGGTTTTCTAAAACCCTCAATAATCTGTTTTAATGATATTTTTTTAATCTTCTGCATTTTCAAGCATTTCTTTATATAAATCAAGAGATTCTTTTGCCGAAACTTCATCAAGTTTTTTTATGACAAAGCCCACATGAATTAAAACATAATCGCCTATTGTAACTTCTTCTGGCATCATGTTTAATGAGGCCTCTCTTTGGGCGCCCATAGTATCTACAATAGCGGTATTTTTTTCTTTATTGATTTCAATTATTTTCGAGGGGATGGCCAGACACATGGAAGTAGACTACCGATTGAATTTGAGATGTCAATAAAATTATTAAGTGAAAATTTATATTGTGTGAAGACAAGCTGGAACCGGTAGTTATTTGCAAATATACTTTGACAGGATAACAAGATGAGACAAAGATAGTATCATTATTAAAAATCCTCTCTCTTCGCAAGCGAAGCTAACCGTAGATAGGAAAGGCAAAGCCATGAGCTAAATTTCTTGTGATTAATTTGACTACCTGCTTTTCAAACGGCGACCCGTAAAGCCAAATTACATTTTTTATAAAAAAATTGTCGAAGTACAATATTTTTTTTATTATATACCCTGAAAAAAATAAAAATAATACAATTTCAATATAGCAGGAGAGAGCTATGACCAAAACCAGAGAAAAAGAAAGCTTCTTATCAAAATGGGCGGTACCTGAATATTTAGCGCCAAAAGATTCGGTTTTATATTATAGAGAGCTGATTTTATTTTGGATATTGTTTGTTTGGACCATCTTTGTACCATTTGGTTTATTCGGTATAATTAATTCTATAAAACAAGAAGATTATATTGGTTTATTTAATAGAATATTTTTTTCTATTTCTGTAATTTTGTTATTATTTTTTCGCCGACATATTACAATAAAAATGAGAACATTCTTCACCTTACTATTGTTTTTATTCTCATCGATAAATATAACTTTTTTCTCAAAGCAATTAATAGCAGGAGTCAGCATGCTATATGTATTTACTGTTTTTTCATCTATTTTAGCCGATAAAAAAGGATTAATGATTTCTTACATAGCATGTTTTTTTTATAGTTTAGCTTTGGTTCTATTAATTAATAATAACTATTTTAATCAAACTTTTAATACAATAAATACGATAGAAAATTCTTTACGTATTGGAGTTGGCATTTTTTTAGCTAATCTTATATTAACTCTACCAGTAGCATCCTTAGTAAAAGCGCTGTTTTTTTTTCTCGAAAACAAAAAGAACTGACAAAGCTTCTTGAAAAAGAAAAAGAATTGCTTGAATTGTCACAGAATGAACTGCTAAAATCTAACGAAGAGCTTGAAACTTTCGCTTACGCGGCCTCGCATGACATGCGGGAGCCTTTGCGAATGATAACAAACTATATTCAGCTTATTCAAAAACGGCTTAAAGACACTCTTGACGATAAAATGAATCAGTATTTTGATTACGCCGCTGAGGGTTCTTTACGTATGCAGAAAACAATAGATGATATACTTGATTACGCGAAAATGAAATTTGATACTGAAGACTATACGAAAATAGAATTAAATAAAATATTAGATAAAACCATACGAAATCTTGAAATACCAATAAAAAACTCCGGCGCGAAAATTAATTTTCAAGATATTCCAGATACTGTGCACGGCAGCGAAAATCATATTTTACGCTTATTTCAAAATTTAATAGAAAACGCCATTAAATTTAGAAACGAAAAAGAACCCGAAATAACCATAGGCGCGAAAGAAAAAAATAATGAATTTATTTTTGAAATACAAGATAACGGAATTGGCATTGATCCCGAACATTCAAAAAATGTTTTTCAAGCATTTAAAAGAATGCATAACCGGCAAAAATACCCCGGCACAGGCATTGGCTTATCTCAGTGTAAAAAAATTGTCGAGGCCCATAACGGTAAAATATGGATAGAATCAAATGTAAACCACGGAACATCTGTGTTTTTTTCTATACCGTTTCGATAAAAAAAGTTTAGACAGGATAACAGGATTATATTCTTTTATCCTGTCTCTTCGCAAGCGACTTGTATCGAGCATTGTCGAGATGAGCTAACCGTAGGTAGGTATGGAAAAGCCATGAGCTAATTTTCTGGTGATTAATTCGACTACCTGCTTTTCAAAGGGTGCCCTGCCAAATTCAAAAAAATATTTTATAAAAAAACTTGACCTGCCATGTATATATATTTTTTTTATGTCACATTAATATACGATGGTAAAATCTCCTATTAAAAAAATTATTCTGCATTCTCTTTCAGAAAAAGAAGAAGAACTGGCACACTCAATAAAAAAAATTTCAACAGAATTTCAATTTGAACCACATTGGATTTTCGCGTTGAATAACATGCAGGCCGCTGAAAATTTAAGCCGTCATACTCTTTTGGTGTCAAACTCTGCCGATATAGGCTCAATACATAAAATAATGTTTGAAAAAGGCTCTGTTTATTTTCTAACCTGGCAAGAGTTTAAGAATTCTTTTTTATCTGTTTTTAAACTTATAACCATGACATCTCAGCCTAAAATTTTATTAGCTTTTTTACCGCCTTTTGTAAATAGTCTACTTGAAGAAATATTTTCACTATACGGTTATTCAACTCTTTCTGTAAATTCATTTGCCGATATGCAAAAGGCTCTGGCAGAAGATATCTGTTATACGGTTTTAAATCAAGATATGAATCTTTTGCCAAAAGAATACGGCAAACCCTCTATAAAAAGAGAAAAAGTTATTCAATTACTAAAACAAAAAAAATCTATGGAATCTTCTTTTGCCATATCTGTTTTAAAAGATTTTGATCAGGGCAGTCTTTTTGACGACATCTGTTCTTCTGTAAAGCATGTATGCAATCTTCTATTAAGTATTGAAGAATATGTTATTTTCATTATTCAATATTTAAAAAATCTATCTCAAGAAAATATTGAAAGTTTTTATTATCCGCAAAAGATATCTGAAAATGTTTACTCTTCATTAAAGCTTAAGAATAAATCATTAAAAAACTTTTCACATCCTTTAAAAGACGCTAAAGAAATATACCGCTTTACTATGCAGACTTTAATTTCATCTAAAGCAATACATGTAAACGATAATATTGATTTGTATCTGCAAGAAATGGAGCTACTAAAAACTAAAAACTTACTTACATCATGGCTACCCTCATTTTTAAATGAGGGCGCTGAAAAGAAAAACAGAGCATCTTTTTCTTTTATAAACGGGAGTTTTGATTCTGTAGATAAACTTATTAAGTTAAATGAAAAAGAAAAACCGGTTAATAAGTTAATTAACAATTCTAATTTTAATATAACACCACAAAAAAATAAATTTAATCATCTCGAGTAAAAAGAACAAACTTACTGCTCAAAAATAACCGCGCCATTTGATTCTAATGATTTTCTTAACGCTTCATCGGCAGCCATAATATTAATTATATTAATCTTTTTTAACGTAGCCAGTTTATTTATTTTTGTTTCAATATCCTTTATAACAATATTTGGGATATTCTCTGAACTTTTAAGACCAATTATAATCGGCTGATTTGAATCTGCTTTATTCTTGTTTTTCTCAAAATTAACAGCGCTGTAAAATATAGCTGAGCAATTAGAATATCTTTTCTGTATAATTTTTTTTATTCTTTCTTTTAATTCACTCTCTGATAGTTCTAACTTTAGCATAATATACTATTACATTTTTTTTGAAATCACGTCAAGTAAAATCAAATTTTTTTGTATAAAATCGCGTTCAAAATTTTCTTTACAGGTAATCTTTATTTTTGTTATAGTTATACTATGTCATTAACAGAAGAACAAAAAGAAGAAGTTAAACGACTGCAAACACTGGCCAAGCAATATGAGGGTATTATTAAAACCTCAAGAAACAGTGAACAGTTAAATAGGGCCAAAATAGATCTTAAAAAAATAAGGGATCGTATAGATACACTATGCCCTGACGGTATTCCCGCTAATTTATTAACAGAAAAAAATACTTCACAAAAACCAAATATTAATCAAACCATAGAAAAATATGAAGTTCTTTCACGGTTTTCAGTTGAAAAAGCAAGCCCTCATTGTGAAGATGATGAGATAAATCTTTTATCGTCTATTATAAAAGTATGGGAAGCTGAGTTTTTATCAGCCTTAGCCGAATCTCATATAAAACTAGATTTTTCAACATCAAACGAACGAGACAGCCATTACGCGACCTTAGAAAACGTAAAACGTCAATTAAAAATTCTTACAGATACAATAGAAGATTATCATGCCGCCAATAGAGAAGATATGAAACTTCAGCTAAGAGACATGAAACAAAGATACACAAGACATTTTTTAAATGAAGGGGCCCTTCTTATAAAAAAATACCATGAATTTTGGAAAGTTGTAAGAGAAGATATCGTAACAGGCGGTAACCGTTGTTTAAATAAAGACGATAAAATAGAATATAATATTAAGTTTGAAAAGCCTACGTTTTTAGAGGGCCTGCCGGTTTCTCAGGTGATTAAAATTTCTGAACAATTTTTATCAGAAGCCATTAGTGCGTTAAGACTTCCCAATATACCTTCTAAATATGGTGAAAATTAATTTTTTTTAGAATTTCTATTAAATAAACCCCATGAGTTACACAGCAAACTCTGAAGATATTAGAATTAGAGCTGCCGGGCTTTATATTAAAGATAATCAAATACTGCTTGTTAAACACAAAAAAAAAGAAAAGGAATATTTTTTACTTCCCGGCGGCGGGCAAAATAAAGGCGAATCACTGCGGCAGGCGTTAAAAAGAGAGTGGAAAGAAGAACTTAATTTAAATATAACTCTTGGGAATTTTTTATTTATGGGAGAATCTATACCTCCTAAAAATGAAAAAAAATTTCAAGTTTTACAGATTGTTTTTGAAATTATAAAGGCAGAAGGGAATATGCAAGTTATGCCTGACGGTATTTTATTTGACGCCCAATGGGTTTCTTTAGATGACTTTTCAAATTATATGTTTTTTCCCGCCTGTATTAAACAAATTAAAGATTTTTCTAATGGAATAAAACCTGAAAAATATGAAAAGTATCCTTGGATATAAGCTCAAGTATCGCCGATAATAAAAAAAGAAACTTTTAGGCGTAAAATAATATTTCTCTATCGTATATTTAAGATATTAATCATGAAAAAGACTTTTAAAATATTCATTTTTATATTTCTGGTGCTTTTTTCTCAAAATATTTATTCAAAAATATCGTTTAATAATTTTCCCTTAAAACTTCAAAATCCCTTTGTTAAAGACATTAAAAGTTCTCCCAATTATTACTGGATAGCCACGGCCGCCGGACTTATTCGATATGAAATTTCAAATAAAGAAACAACCATTTACGGGAAGGCACAGGGCCTGCCGGATGATTTTATTACAAGTATAGCGGTAGAGCCTGATGAAGAAGTTGTATGGGTTGGCACTCCCTCGGGAATAGGAAAATTAAATACGTCTTCTTTAAAAACCATCATCTTCAATAAAAAAAACAGAAGCTTGGGTAACGACAAAGTAAACACGCTACTTCTTGATAAAAATGTTTTATACGTTGGCACCCAGCTTGGGGTAGATAAGTTTCAAAACAATGACTGGTCCCATTACACGGCTATTGAAGGCTTAGCGGGAGACAACATACAATCTTTTGCTCTGGATGGTGATAGAATATGGGCAGGCGGAGGCGAAGGTATCAGCTATTATGATAAAAATGATGATTTTTGGATAAGCTATGACGCCACAAACGGATTAAACAATCCTCTGGTTACCAGTCTGGCCATTGACGCTGACGCTATTTGGACAGGAACATTGGGCGGAGGGATCTCCCGCTTTGATAAAAACACGGAACGTTTCGAACCATATACAACAATAGAAGGATTAGCAGACGACTATGTTCAATGTTTAATGGATGACGGTAATTTTATATGGATAGGTACATTTGACGGTTTAAGCCGTTTAAATAAAAAGTTAATGATTTTTGAAAATTTTAATCCGCAGGATGGTTTAAAAGAACCTTCTGTTTTCGCCGGAATGGTTTACGGCAATAAGTTAATTTTAGGAACAGACGGCGGGGGTTTGTTTATAGGCGATAAAGAAATGCCTCAAATTGCTTTTTCAAGCCAAAAAAGCGGTTACAAGAGAAAAGGACAAATTGAAATATATGGCACGCTGCTTTCTGACGTAGATTTTTCATCTTTAAATATCTCATACAAACTAGCAGAAACAACAGATAATAAATGGTATAAAAAAGGAATTGAACTTGAATCGCCTGAAAACGGTTACGACATCAAACTGGCTACAATCAACACATCTACCCTAGCAGAAGGGAAATACCGCTTAATGATACAGGCGGTAGATGATAAAAATAGGGAAAACTTAAGTACAGGTGTATTCTTTGTAGATAAAACACCGCCCAATATCTCTGTTTTTTTCAGATCGCCAAAAGAGGGCGAAAAAGAAGCTACAGTAAGCGGCCGTTACGTTGAGCTAAACTTAACGGATCTTATAATAAAAATAGGGAAAACACCCGTAAAAACAACAATTGACAGACAGAAAAAAAGCTTTAGGTTCAACTATCCTGTCAACTCAATGGAAAAAATTTTTATAACAGCCACAGATATTGCTCAAAATAGTACCACTATTACAAAAGACTTTTTAATTGACAGCTCGCCGCCTAAGCTTACCGTAAATGATGTAGATACAGGCGATCAGGAATCTAATATTATTACTATTAGTGGTACAGTAGAAGATGAAAACATAGACAAAGTTATTATTTATCCTACTGAGGTTGAAGCCGCTCTTACTCCTTTAGAAAACAATGTTTATGAATACACGGCGAATGTACCTGTAAAAAAAGAAGGTAAATCTATTTTTCAGGTAACCGCTATTGACAAGGCGGGCAGAACTACAGTAAAATCTAAAACAATAAAATTTGTATCTAATATTACTATTATAGAAGTTAACGAAGAAAATATTCCTGAATTTACGATAAGAGATAAAATAGAAATAAGCGGCTATGTTTTAGGGCCCCTGCCTCAAAAACTATATCTTGATCCGGGAAACTACGAAATTAATATTAATGAAAAAGATAAAAGCTTTTCTCATGTTTTGCCCTTAGCAAGAAACGAAACGAATAAATTTGAACTTAAGGTAAGATATGTTAATGGATTAGAAGAGACCAGATTAAGCAAAGAAATAACTGTTGGCTCTGATGATATTAAGGCAGAATTAGACGCAGATTCAAAAAGTTTTAGAGAAAATTTAGTTACCTTAAGCGGTAAATTTGATAGAGGGGTAACAAAAATTTTGATAAATGACAAACCCGCTAAAATGAATATGAACGTAAGAACATTTAAATATGATATTAACATTAAAGATGGTACAAATAAAATCATCATTACATCTATTGATGAGCTTTCGAGAGTTAAGAAAAAAACAGAAACAATTTATTTAGACAGACAAAAGCCCTATTTATTCGTAAGACCACTGCCCAAGCAAACGGGCTTAAAAGAAATAAAATTCAAGGGTAGTGCTTCTGATGTTTCAGGCTATCAAATTACAGCCTTCCCCTCTGCTAAATTAGAATTCTTTGATCCTGTAAAAGGAGAATTTGAAGGTATTGTATCTTTATCTGAAGGGACAAATAGAATTTTTATTATGGCGGTAGATAAAGCGGGCAATAAAACTATTGAAGATTTTTTGGTAGAACATCAGCCTATTTTCGCGAAAATAGAGATAGAAGCCGGCGCTGAAAGCCAGCATGAAATTTTAGCTTTAAGGCAGGAAGTCGAAAGATTAAAACAATTGCTGGCTTCTGGTGGGAAAGTTACAACAATAAAAAGCGGTATTGTAAAATCGCGCTTACCCGCTAAAGCAGGCCTTTTTCTTGTTCCTATGGGAGGTAAAACAGGCAGTTTTGATCTAGCCGCCAAACTTTATCTTGGCAGCGAAGTATATTCAGATATAATAGCGGGCTATAACGGGAAAAACGCGAAAAACTTAAGAAAAATTTTAGTGCCTACGCCTGAACTATTTGATTTACTATCAAAAAGTAAAAACCGGGGTATCTTTGAAAAAATTATAGAAAAAACAGGACGCGAATACATAAAAAATCAAAAGCTAAATAACATTCAAAATAATATATTAGCATATTTTATGAGAAACCATCAGCTGCAAGATGTTAAAGAAAACAAAGGCTATATTTTATATAAAATCAAAAACAATGTGGCTGTTATTATAGGCTCAAAAAACAGTATTATTGATAAGAAATACCTTAAAAAAATGGGTATAAAAGAAGCCCTAATCGCCCGAATATCAAATAAAGGCGTAATGTTTCAGGGTTATTAATAATGAAATTGTTTTCATCAAGAAAATTTTTATTTTTTCTTTCTGCTTTTTCTATTTTTTCATTTTTTTTTGAATACTACTATCTTTTACCTTCAAGAAAACAAGATTTATTAAAAGAGTATTCAATTTCTATATCTGAAGAGTTAAATAAGCTTTTTTCTCAAATTGATAACAGAGCCAGAGATGGCGAATGGGATAAATATTTTCTTATTAAAACCATATCTGAAAAAGGATTAAATGAGTTTAAAAAAATTAATCCTTTAATAAAAAATATAGCTCTTATAGACAAGCTAAATCATACTATAGGTAAAACATTTTCATTCTTATCAATGACAGAACTTTCACGTTATTTAAAAAGAGCAGCGATTACAGAAACAAGACAGGATTTTCTTTTAGAAACGGGATTTCACAGTCTATTTATAGTAAAAAACGGAAATGGATTCATGGGATATATTTTATTTGAATTTGATATAAATAAAACATATGAAAACAATGCTTTTTTCTTAACCGACAGAGGTTCTAAAACTATTTATATTAAACCTGCCTCATATCTAAATTTATCACAAAAAAAAGAATTTCATGGTTTTCTAAATAAATCTTCATTATTTAATAAAAGATTCTACAATACAAAAATTGAAAATAAAAGATATACCCTCTCGTTTCACTTTTGGGAAGAAAAAAACTTATACATGGGTTATCTTGAAACCTCTTTTCCTTTGGCGGCTTCTGTGGGTTTTTATTTTATGCTTTTTTCTTTAACGGCATTTGCCATAAATTTTTTTATAGAAACAGCTGCGCCAAAACAAAGAATGAAATACAACTTCGCGAATAAAAAATTAGAGCAGATATTAAATAAACAAAAAGATGCCGTATTTGTTTTAAAAACCGAACTTGAAAATTTAAAAGAAGCCTATACAGGAATAACTGAAACAGAGAAAACGGTACTCTCTGAAAAAATAGAAGAACCTGAAGCCGAAGAGGATGATGAAATTTTTTCTTTTGAAGAAGGCAAAGATTCTGACAATGATAAAATCATTGAATTAAAACGCATTAAGAGAAAATTTATTTTTGTAGACCCTTTCAAACAATATCCTGAAAGTAAAACAAAATCATCTGGCAAAAAAGAAAAAGAAGAACCTAAAACTCAAATACCTGAAGAAATTGAAACAACCCATGAAAAAGATTTTCATACACATTTAGACACAATAGAATTAAAAACAGAAGAAGAACAAATTAGAGAAAAAGCATTTACGCCTGAATTAAAAACTCTTATTGAAGAAATTAAAAAGCCTGCCGCGCCATTATTAAATGAAGATTTATTATTAAAGAAACTGGACAATTTAGAAAAGACAATTAGTCAAACGAAAGATACATCCATTATTGCTCTTTTAAAAGAAGTATACACAGGAGGAGTTAATTTCGGAAATTTTACAAAAATCATGGCCTTTCTAAGGCAAAAGCTTCACGCCGATGGAATACTTTTTACTTTATTTAATAGTAATATAAATTGTTATGAAGTAAAAATCGCAGAAAACCTTCCCTCAACTATTAAGAATACTTTTTTTACGACAGAACGCGATCCTTTTATGCCCCAAAGCGCAGATAAAGAACCTGTTTTTATAAGTATAGATAAAAAATTAAAAGAAAATTTGTTTTTTGCGAAACGTTTTCCTAAAGAAATTAATGAAAAACTAAAGAAAATCTTGATACTGCCGCTTTTCAAGTATGATATAAAGGGTTATTTTATATCTTTTTATTTTTCTGACGCGCCCGCGAAAGAAATTATGCTTGGCCAACTAAATAAATATATTACAGAGCTAGCTCCTGTTTTTAAATACTATTTTATTAAAGACAAGTATTTAGATTCTATAAATCAGGCAAAAGAAATTGTCAAAGAATTAAAAACAATAAGCGCCCTTGGACAAAAATCAATAACAGTACTGGATATTTTTTCTGAAAATGCTATAGATGAAAATCTATTCAATAGACTTAAAACTTCGTTATCTTTACTTATTAAAGCTAATGAAAGAATAATTTATAATACTCCTTTTCATGTTATAATATTACTTGATACGTCTTCGCATGAAAAAGTATTAAATAAGGTAAATGAGTTAATTTCTTCGATTACTCCTAAGATTCAAAAATTTCCTGAAGATAAAACAAATTTTTATAATTTCTTCTAAAAATTTGTTTTTATATTTATACCGGAATAATTCTTACGGGCTTACCCTTTTCATTGATAGAAACATACGTAAGCTCACATTCAATAATATCTCTTGAACTGCCCGTTTGCGGATCAAAAGCTGCCGCTTTACCAAAAGCTGTTACACTTGTTCTTTTTACTTCTTTAATTTTACCGTATGTTTCTAATATTTCTCCCGGATAGGCAGGTTTTTTAAAATAAACATTATTCATCGATACTGTTACAAACATAAGATATTTTAAAACATTGGTAACATATATATAAATATCTTTATCAAGCCACGCTAAAAGCTGTCCGCCAAAAATATGATGGTTCGGATTTAAATGCTGAGGCATTACCAGATGTCTTGAAATCAGTTGAAATTCGCTTTTGTTAAATTCCATTATTTGAAGGTACTAAATAAATTTCAACTCGTCTGTTTTTTGCTCTGCCGTCATCTGTAAGATTCGTAGAAGCCGGCCTTTTATCGGCATACCATTTTTGAATTATATGTTTTTCATCAATACCAAGTTTTATAAGCTTATTTTTTATTGATAAAGCCCTTTGCTTTGAAAGCCAAATATTATGTTTAAGAGAACCCTCTGCGTCAGTATGACCGTGAACCTCTAAATAAACATCGGGAGATTCTATCCATGCTTTTGCTATTTCTTCTAATATATCATCTTTTGAATTTCTTATATTTTCAAACATATTCGTATTAAAATAAACCGAAAGAATATGTTTTATTTTTTGGGTTTCTTCTATAACGGTTTCAGGCTCTTCAGTTATACCGCTGTCTCCCTCTTGCATCATAAAACGGATATCGTAATTTTCTTTAATAGGAATTTCACTTAAATCAACTATGTGTACAGGAGCAATTTCTCTTTCTAGACGAAGAAAACCCTTATGTAAGGCCTGTACTTTAATTATATTTTCTTGTAAGTAATTTACCAGATTTTCTTTATCTTTTAATTCTATGGGAACAGGCATATTTATAATATAATAAACTTCATTTTTTTCAGGAACACTGGAAGGCTTTACTTTTGTTTTTAAACTTGAATTAATACTATATGTTACATTTGGCCCTACAAATTTATTTTCTTTATCATAAAAAGAAATATAAAAAGAAAACTTTGAAGGCAAACCGGTTTGTTTTTTTAAATGAAAATCTTTTCGTATAACCTGAGGAATGTGAATTTCTCTTAAGTCAAATGTAAATTCCTGCGGATAATAACCGGGAGCAGAAACTAAAATTTTATATATTTTGTTGTTAATAAAGTTGGCCGAAAAATTTCCATCGGGAAGTCCGGTTGAAATGTTTCTTGAATCATCACTGCTTTCAATACTAATGTTAGCCTCGATACCTTTTAATGAATCTTCTTCGTGAATTCTGCCTTCTAACGAAATCACGACCAAAGGTTTGGCAAAATGCGGTATTCTCGCGCGGTATATATCAAAAGCTCCGTACCCTCCTTCTCTGTTTGAACAAAAATACATGTAAGCCCCCCCAAAATTTACCGAAGGATGTTCATCATCATACTTTGAATTATAGGGAGTACCCAAATTCGCCGGATTTCTCCAGCTTTGCATATCTTTTTGAGAAATTTTCTGAGTCACATAAATATCATAGCCGCCCACGCCGCCTTTTTTGTTCGAAGAATAATATAATGTCATTCCATCGGTATGAATAGAAGAAGATATCTCAGAAGCGGGGCTATTTATTTTAGATCCTAAATTTACGGGATTATTCCAGAATTTTCTTTCAAAATCATATTCCGAAACCCATAAATCATCTTTGCCGTAACCCCCCGGCCTATCTGATGAAAAATAAAGATACCTGCCGTCTAAAGATATTGAGGGCATTCTATCATTAAAATGCGTGTTTACACCAATAATAGGTTCAGGGTTACTCCATTTTCCCTGTGTTGTTCTTGAATAGTAAATATTTGTTCCCGCTGGTCCCGATCTCTCTTGTGACGGTACTGAGGTAAAATAAATTTCCCATTCATTATCCGCTAGTTTTCGAAAAGAAGCAAGACCTTCATAGTTTGGTGTGTTTATGGGATGTCCGATATTTTCAGGAGAAGAAAACTGGGGATACAAATTTTTCTTGTTTTGGTTTACAGAGCTCCATATATCAAAATCTCCTGTCTGTCCTGCCCCCCCCGGCCTGTCTGATTGAAAAAAAATAATATCTTCATCGGGCGAAATAAACGGCAAATATTCAGAATAAGGTGAATTAATTTCAGGCCCAAAATGAATTAACTCAGCATCGTTTTCTAATGTTTCAGGAATTTTATTCTCTGCATTTTCTTGTGAATATACGAAAGAAAATAAAACATACACGAGACTCAAAAAAAAATGAACAATATTTTTAAAAATTTTAAAAATACGTATATTTTTTTCCTTCTTATAAATTGTCATCTGTTAGTTTCACTTATTTTCATGGTCGTTTTATATTGTAAATGATTTTCATACAAAAACAGATAAAAAAACTAACTTTTCATCTTGAATCAACTTGATGAATTGGGTTATGGCCTTTCTTAAAATTGAAAATTTATCAGACTTAAAAGAAGAAGAAAAAAAATTTATAATTGATAGAGGTTCTTTAAGCCTTGATAACGTTATAAATGAAACTATTATCCCTATTGCCAAAGAAGTATCAAAAGACAGCTTAAAAGCGCTTAAATATTACACCCAAAAATGGGATAACTTTGTGCCTGAACCCTTAGTGCTGGGTAAAAAAGAACTTTTAGCATCACTAGATAAAATAAAATTAGAAAATCCGCGGCACATAGAATCTTTTGAAAAAGCCATGAATAATTTAACCGTGTATCATGAAAAACAAAAACCCGCTGGTTATGAAATAGAGGTTGAAAAAAACTTACTAGGCTTTAAGTTTGAACCTTTTGACAGCGTGGCCCTGTATGTACCGGGCGGTAAAGCGCTTTACCCTTCTACTGTTTTAATGGGCATTATACCGGCTAGAATAGCCGGAGTTAAAGATATAACTATTTTATCACCCCCCAATAAAGACACCGGCAGCGTGCCCGAAATTGTTAAAGCCGTGGCCGCAATCGCGGGAGCCGATAGAATTCTTCAGGCAGGCGGCGCTCAATCGATACTTGCCGCGGCACATGGTTTGAAAGAGTTGGGCATTCCCGAAGTAGATTACATATACGGACCGGGAAACATTTATGTCTCTGCCGCGAAAACCTACGTTTTTTCAAAAAATCTTTGCGGTATTGATTCTTTCGCCGGCCCCTCTGAAGTTTTAATTATTGCCGATGATTCTGCCAGCCCGTTTTATTTGGCTCAGGATTTATTGGCGCAAGCCGAACACGACGAAAACGCCTGCGCTATTCTTTTATGTACCGATAAAAAAACAGCAGAAAAAACAATAGAAGAAATTGAACTTGCTATTAAAAAAAGACCCGAAAGACAAGAAATAACCAAAGAGGCTATGAAAAGAAACGGTAAAATTTTTATTGTTAATAACTTAGACGAAGCGGTAGAATTTTCGAACCGGTACGCTCCCGAACATCTTGAAGTTCAAACTAAAGATGATGATAATATACTAAAAAAAATAAATGCCGCCGGCAGTGTTTTTCTAGGTGATTATTCGCCGGTAGCAGTGGGAGATTATTACTCGGGAACAAATCATATTCTGCCAACGGCAAAAGCCTGCCGTTTTTCATCGGGTGTAAGCGTTCATTCTTTTTTAAGACGCATTACATGGCAAAAATGCTCTAAAGAAGGTCTTAAAAAAGCTCTAGAACCCGTAACTATTATGAGTAAAATTGAAGGTTTATACGCTGAACACGGATATTCCGTTGAGGCCCGCTTTGAAAAAGAAAAATAAAAATGCCAATGAAAAATATTAATAAAGAATCACTCATAGAAATTGAAAATCAAAAAGGAGCCTATAAATTAAAAGAAAGCGGATTTTTTTTTGAAGATATTTTTATTAAAAATTTTTTAAATGCTCTTTTTAATATTTCTGGATGGTCTGCCAGCACAAAAGAAGTAAGACTTGAAGATTTAGGAGTTTTTCCTTTAGAAGAAAAATCAAAACAAATATTACGAGAAAAACCTCAAGATATAAATAATACACCAATGAAAATACCGGCCATTCTTGAAAAAAGCAATATACCTGTTTTTTACGGTTTAAGCAATATTTATCTGCCGCGGGAAGCTTTTGCCGCCTGCCGTTATTTTTTTCATTCATGGGGATTTCAGGCGTCACAGTTTAATGAAGTATTAAATTTACCCGATGAAGAAAAAGAGACGATTATAGGTTTTTTTATTATTAATTCATTTACGGGTGAATTAAAATGATACAGGTTTTATTTGTATGCCTTGGCAATATCTGCCGTTCTCCCTTGGCGCAGGGTATATTTGAAAATATGATAAAAGAAAAAGGGTGGGAAGATAAGTTTCATGTTGACTCGGCGGGAACTTCGGCATGGCATGAAGGCGAACCGCCTCATTCGGGCTCTAGACATATCGCTAAAAAAAATAATTTTTCAATAGATAATCAAAAATCACGTCCCGTTCACGCCAAAGATAAGGATATTTTTGACTACATTATCGCGATGGACAGCAACAACGCGCATACTTTAACAGAAGAATTTTATGTACCTAAAGAAAAAGTTTATAAAATGAGAGAATTTGATTCTAAAAACAAGGGTTCTGATGTAATGGATCCTTTTGGCTTTGGCGGCGATGCGTTTGACGAGGTTTATGAAGTTTTAAGACGAAGCATGACGGGCTTTATTGATTTTCTTGAAAAAAAACATCCCAATTTATTAAAATAGCTATGTCTGAAAAATCTGAAAAAATTAAAACGGATGTATTTAATTTAATGGTTATTGTATTTTTAGCGGCCATCGTAAATCTTTTTATTTTCGCTTATTTATGGCGAAACATGAAAATATCAGTTTTAAGATACGAAATATCGAAACTTAAAAACGAAAGACGCGATTTATTTTTAGAATCTGAAAATTTAAGATTAAAAATTGCCGAATATTCAACACCCAGTAGAATTGAAAAATTATTCCGTGAAAAATACGGTTATGTGCCTCTTGAAGTAGGTAAAAAAATTTCATCTTTAAAGCTGGCTCCTATTCAAATTAAAGATTAAAATATAGTTAAAAAATGATACCCCTAAGAGATATTATCCCCTCACAAAAAACCCCTGTTATTACTTATACAATTATCGCTTTAAACGCGATTGTTTTTTTCTTTGAGCTTACTTTAACTGAAGCAGAAAAACACGCCTTATTTCTTACGCTGGGTCTGGTACCCGCAAAGTTTAGCAATCCGCAATATTCTGAAGCGGCGGGATTTATTCCCGAATATTATACTTTTTTTACCAATATTTTTTTACACGGTGGATGGATGCACTTTATTATGAACATGTGGGCTCTTTGGATTTTTGGAGATAATGTTGAAGATATGATGGGGCACCTAAAATATTTTCTTTTTTATATATTAATGGGCTTTATAGCCTCGTTAGCTCATTTTATCATTCATATTCAATCTCAAATTCCCGCTATAGGAGCCTCGGGAGCTCTTGCCGGCGTTATGGCCGCCTATATGAGACTTTTTCCTGCCAGCCGTATTGTAACCCTTGTACCTATCTTTTTTTATCCAATGATTTTTGAAATACCCGCTTTTTTTTACATAGGATTTTGGTTTTTAACACAGCTTTTAAGCGGGGCCATGACCCTGCCTGTAAGGGCAGAAGCCGTAGGCATTGCGTTTTGGGCCCATATAGGCGGTTTTGCGGGAGGCTTTATAACTTACCGTTTGTTTCTTGAAAAAAATTTCAAAAACAAATAAAAATTACAATGAAATTCAACTTTAGAAAACCCTTTTCATTGGCTGGTGACCAGCCGGCCGCAGTTGTTGAACTTTCAGAGGTATTAAAAAATAATGACGGTAAAGCCACTTTAATAGGGGTCACCGGGTCGGGAAAAACCGTCACCATGGCCGCTGTAATTGAAAAAATAAACCGCCCGGTTTTAATAATTACTCACAATAAAACTTTGGCCGCTCAGCTTTACCGAGAGTTTAAAGATTTTTTTCCCGATAACGCGGTTGAATACTTTATAAGTTATTACGATTATTACCAGCCCGAAGCTTATATGCCGGTAAGCGATACTTACATTGAAAAAGACGCGTCTATAAACGATGAAATTGAAATGCTTCGCTTAAGAACTACTTCTTCTTTATTAGAAAGAGATGACGTTATTGTAGTGGCCAGCGTAAGCTGTATTTACGGCCTAGGATCGCCCGAAGATTACCAGGAATCTATTTTACTGGCAGAAAGCGAACAAGCGCTATCGCTTGAAGAAACAATAATAAAACTGGTTAGAATGCAATATGAAAGAAACGATATAGAACTAAAAAGAGGAAGTTTTAGAGTTAGAGGCGATGTTCTTGAAATTTTACCGGCCTACTCTCAAGAGGCTGTTCGTTTTGAATTTTTTGCCGATACCCTTGAATCAATATCTAAAATAGATATACTAACGGGCAAAAGAAGAGAAGTCTTAAAAAAAACAGCCATTTATCCGGCTAAACATTTTATTACTTCGCCGCCAAGACTTGAAAAAGCTATTATAGCAATAAAAAAAGAATTAGAAGAAAGAATAAAATATTTTACCGATAACAACAAACCTCTAGAAGCCGAAAGAATAAGACAAAGAACCCTCTATGATATTGAAATGCTAAAAGAAATGGGATACTGCAACGGAATTGAAAACTACTCGCGCCATTTAACAGGCAGAGCCGAAGGGTCGCGTCCCGCCTGTTTGATGGATTACTTTACCCGGAATTTTTTAATTATTATTGACGAAAGCCATGTATCTATACCCCAGATAGGAGGAATGTACGCGGGCGATAAAAGCCGTAAAGAAACTCTCGTAAACTTCGGATTCAGGCTCCCATCGGCACTGGATAACCGTCCTTTAAATTTTAAAGAATTTGAAACTTTCGCGAAAAATATTTTATTTGTTTCGGCCACCCCGGCTGATTACGAACTTGAAAAAACGGACTGCCATACCGAGCAAATTATACGTCCTACCGGTCTATTAGATCCTGTTGTTCAAGTTAGACCAACCAAAGGTCAAATAGATAATCTCGCTAGAGAAATAACCATCCGCGCCCAAAATAATGAACGCGTTTTAATAACCACCTTAACTAAAAAAATGGCTGAAGATTTAACCGAATATTACGCTGATCTTGAAATTAAAATACGCTATATGCATTCTGATATTGATGCTCTCGAAAGAACAGAAATACTGCGCGATCTTCGTAAAGGAGAATTTGACGTTTTAGTGGGCATTAATCTTTTAAGAGAAGGTCTCGATTTGCCCGAAGTATCACTTGTTGCCATTCTTGATGCCGACAAAGAAGGCTTTCTTCGATCAAAACGTTCTTTAATTCAAACAATGGGCCGAGCCGCGCGCAACGTAAACGGCACCGTTATTTTATATGCCGACAGAATGACCGATTCAATGAAAGCCGCTATAGACGAAACGAGCCGAAGACGAACCCTTCAGGATGAATTTAATAAAAAGCACGGCATTACGCCTACGACCATTCAAAAAGAAGTCGTAGATATCATTGAGAGAGAAAAAAAACACGATAAAGACGAAACAAAACTTTTAGAAGATATAATAGAAAAATACAATCCAAAAAAATTTAAAAACAAAAAAGAATGGCAGCATAAACTCAAACTCGACATGTTCGAAGCTGCCGAAAAACTAGAGTTTGAAAAAGCGGCGCTTATAAGAGATTTATTGCAGGGCAAAGACTAAGCTATTAAACTTTCACCCTGCCTAATAAAGCTCTTTCAAAACATAAAAGGCTTTCTTTTCATTTTTAGATAACATATTAGAATTTAATTTATTCAGCCACTTTCTGGTTAAAGCAGGCATACCTGAAACATAGGCCATTTCTGGCCAATGCAGATAAGATATATTGCTTTTGCCTGTTTTTAAAAATTGTTCTAAATCATTTTTATAGTACCGCCATATTTCAAATATTACAACGCTAACGCTTCTTTCATTGAAACTTTTTTGTGAAAATAAAAAAACACCTGTCTTATCAAAGAAAAAATATTCTACCTTATTTTCGTTAGATACGTTTGCGGGTAGATAAAAATATTCTTTCGCGAAATCAGTATAACTTACATTGAATACTCTAAAATTTTTCTGCCAAACCTGATAGAAAATATTGGCAGTAAAAAGACTCCGATTTTTTTCAACTTCAGATTCATCATCCTTATCAAAATACACCGCGACAACAGGATATTTATTAAACATATCTGACTGGTACAATATCCACTCTTGAATATAACCGGCCCGTTTATTTTCAGCAAAAATCAGATTTTGCATAAAAAATAATAATATTATTAAAATAATTTTAATTAAATAATTCATAGTTATTTGCTATTTTAATTTATTATGAGAATAGTAGAATAGAGATACCGCGCCAACAAATAAAAAAATGATTGACCATTTTATTTAAAACAAATAAGATACCCTTAGAACAAGGGAGGGAGTTAAAATGTCGGTAGAAATAACGAAAACTCAGGTATATATACGCCATGATGATAGAAATACATTGGGTTATGCTCATATAACACTAAATGACACATATGTAGTTAAAAACCTAAGAATTGTTAAAGGTAAAAAAGGTGTATTTGTAGGCATGCCATCTAACAGAACAAAACGGGGAGAATTTATTGATATCTTTTTCCCTATTACACAGGAAGCCAGAGAAATGTTAACCAGAACTGTGATGAAAGCCTTTTGCGAAGAATTTCCTGAAAAAATGGAAGGACTAGAAGTCTATGGCATGGGTTCAAATGCAGAAATTTCTGAAAAAGCATTTGAAAATTAACACTATAAAGTGCTAATAAACACTTTTTATCTCGCTTGTAAATTTAAATAAAACGGCAATTAAAATCGAATTGCCGTCCTGACTTGTTTTATTAATAAATCATTTTAATGTCAATAGATATTATATTAAATACGGCGCTTGAAATACGTCGTATAGTTTTTGAACATACCATAAAAAATAAGGGTGGATATTTAAGCCAGGCCTGCTCATCAGCCGATTTTTTAGCGGCATTATACGCAAAGCTTTTAAATCTTGGCAAAAGTACGGCACCTGAAATTCCTTCTTTATTCTCGGGCAATCCCTCAGCAAAAAATCTTCATTATAAAAGAGGAGCCCTATATCATGGTGAAAAAGAAAGTGAACATGACCGCTTTTTTATTTCTCCAGCGCATTACGCTCTTGTAATTTATGCGGCTTTAATAGCCGTTGGACGAATGCATAAAAAAGCTCTAGATATGTTTAATCAAGACGGTTCCAGTGTTGAGATGATAGGAGCCGAGCACTCACCCGGTATGGAAGTCACAAACGGCTCTTTAGGGCAAACTTTAAGCATGGCGGCGGGTACAGCCTTCGCGAGAAAGAAAAAAAATGAAACCGGCAGAGTTTGGGTTTTTGTTTCAGACGGAGAATTTCAAGAAGGGCAAACATGGGAAGCCTTTTTAACCATGAGCCATTACAATTTAAATAATATGGCAATTATAGCCGATATGAATGGTCAACAATGCGATGGAACTATTGATTCTGTAATGAAACTTGGCGATATTGAAGCAAAACTTAAATCTTTTGGCGCTTATACAATTTCTATTGATGGTCATAATATTACAGAAATATGTGAAGCTTCAAAAATTAAACCGGTAAACGGACCTTTGGTTATTCTGGCAAACACAAATCCGTGGCAGGGCATGAGCTACTTAAAAAAAAGAAGTCCCAGGCTTCATTATGTTCGCTTTAAAAGTAATGAAGAACTAAATGAACTTGAAACTGCTATAAGAGAAGAACTATATTCATCATGAAAGTTGTAGTAAAACCATACGCAAAGGCTTTTATTAATTTTGCCGCTCATAGAGATGATATTTTGTGCGTTACGGCAGATTTGACAAGTTCGTGTGAAGTAGACGGTTTTAGAGATTTATATCCCAATAAATTTATATCAATGGGTATGACCGAACAAAACATGATGAGTTTTTGCGGGGCTTTAGCTCTAGAAGGATTTTATCCTTTTATTCATACATTCGCGGTTTTTTTATACCGGCGGCCCCTTGATCAAATTATCGCTTCTGTGGCTTTTCCTAACCGAAAAGTTAGATTAATGGGATTTTTACCGGGAATTACCACACCGGGAGGCATTACTCACCAGGCCATTGAAGATATCGCTGTACTGCGTTCACTGCCGAATATGACTATACTTGAAACGGGTGACGCCACCGAGGTAGAAACAGTTTTAAATATTGCCGACTCCATTGAAGGCCCTGTATACGTAAGAATCTTAAGAGGAGAAGTAATAAGATTATTTGACACTCCTTTTGAATTTAACAAACTAAGATTACTGCAAAAAGGATCAGACATACTGCTTTTAACTAGCGGCATTATGACAGAAGAAGCCTTAAAAGTAACAAGTTTACTAAAAACTAAGAATATTTCAATATGCCATCTTCATGTATCTACCTTAAAACCTTTTGCGCAAACAGAATTTTTAGATTATTTAAGCTCTGTAAAAAAAGGTGTTATAACTATGGAAAACCACACAATTGTGGGAGGCCTGGGCTCAATTGCTGCAGAAATAATGGCTGAAAACGGAATAAATAAGAAATTAATACGCCTTGGATTAAAAGATACATTTGCCCACGGTGCCAGTTTAAAATATTTAATGAAAGAATATAAAATGGACGCAGCAGCTTTAATTGAAGCTGTTGAAAGTTTATTGAATATTAAGACATTTATTACCGAAAATGATTTTATTGACACTAGAGATGAATTAAAACAAGTTATTGATAAAACCGAAGACTTATGAACAATGAAAGATTTCATGTTACCTATAGAATAAAGGCCGATGAAAAAACCGCACACACTGCGGCTAAAATTATCTGTCTTGAACAAACCGTAGAATTATCTGAACATCTCGTAAAAGATGACTATATTAAGGAAAATATTATAGGTAAAATTGAACATTTTATTTTTATTTCAGAAAATCTTTTTGAAGCCAATATTAGTTATAATGTAGAAACAACAGGTTTTGAATTGCTTCAGCTTCTTAATGTAATTTTCGGCAATACGAGCATCAAACCGAATATTCAGGTTTATGATATAAAATTATCTGATACTTTATATCAAAAGTTCAAAGGTCCGCGCTTTGGTATTAAAAAAATAAGAAAAATATTAAATATTTATGAAAAACCCCTTTTGTGTTCAGCTCTTAAACCAATGGGTAAATCGGCCGAAGAGATGGCTTCAATGGCTTACGCCTTTGCTAAAGGCGGTGTTGATATTATAAAAGACGATCACGGCCTTTCAAACCAGAGTTTTTGTTTATTTGAAGACAGGGTAAAAGCCTGTTCAGATGCCGTAAAAAAAGCAAATAGAGAAACGGGTAAAAACTGTCTGTACGCGCCGCATATTACCGGCAGATATGAAACAGTATTTGAGCGGGCATTTTTTGCTATTGAAAATGAGGCAGGCGCACTTCTTATATCTCCCGGCCTATGCGGTTTTGACACAATGCTCGCGCTAAGTGAAGACATGCGTATCGATGTTCCTTTAATCTCTCATCCCTCATTTTTAGGCGGTATGTTAACCAGCCCTCATTCAGGATTTACCCATAAAATACTGCTTGGAAAAATGCAAAGACTGGCAGGCGCAGATGCTTCTATTTTTCCTAATTACGGAGGCAGATTTTCATTTTCACGGGAAGAATGTGAAAGCATAAAAAACGGCTGCACTGAATTTATGGGAAATTTTACTTCTATATTCCCTATGCCGGGCGGCGGAATGAATGAAGAAAGAATTCCCGATATGATAGATTTGTACGGCCATGATGTTATTTTTTTAATGGGCGGGGCTCTTTTTAACAATACTTTAAATATAAGCGAATACTGCAAACATATATTAATTAAAATGGGACGCGCAAATGAATGAAAAAACGATTGTCAGCAGAAATAAATCATATTTTAAGGATTATAAATGATTAAAAGTTGGATTCCCAACGGTTTATCTCTGGGAAACTTAACATTCGGATTCTTATCAATACTTGTAGTATCTCACGCAAATACAACTTCGCGGTATGAACCACATGAAGTTTTTTTTCTGGGAAGTATATTTATTTTAATAGCAGCTTTATTTGACGGGTTAGACGGGCCTTTAGCTCGAAAACTATCTGCTGAATCAGCCATTGGCGAACAGCTTGACTCTCTAGCCGATTTAACAACTTTTGGGTTAGCCCCCGGTTTTTTAATGTATCATGTTTATTTCTCGGCTTTTAATATAAGTTTTAAAGGTTATGATTATCCTATTGGTATGGCGGTTTCGGCTATTTATCCTATGTGCGCGGCCTATCGGCTGGCGCGGTTTAATGTATCGCATGACCCAAAAACTTTTTTAGGGCTGCCCTCACCTATTGCCGGCATTTTTATCGCGCTTATACCGCTTATATGTCAAAATTATAAAATGCCGTTATGGAGCACTGTAAGCATCTTTTTAATCATTTCTTTATTAATGGTAAGTAATATACGCTATTCAAAACCTACCAGAGGTTTAACATCAAAAATAACAATCTATCGTTTAATAACGGCCGTTATATTGATTAGTTTCTTAATATTATGGTTGGGATGGTACTGGGTTGTATTTTCAATTATAGTGCTTTATATTTTTTCAGGCTTCTTAGCTTTCTTTCTTTTACTTATTCAAAAAATCCGTATCGGTTCCAATCATTAAAAATAAATGAAATTTATATTTTTAAATCATGAATTACATCAGATATTTTTCTTTTCAACCTAAACAATATTTTTAAGATAACCGGCAATGAAAAATAATTTTTTGAAAATAAATAGTATCTGCTTAATTCTGTCATTTTTTCTTATTGCGTCGAACATTTACGCTGAAAACGCAGAGACTGAAAACGCAGAGGTTGAAAACGCAGAGGTTGAAAACACTGAGGCTGAAAATTCTGAAATTTCAAATACTGAAGAACCTGCAAACAACGAGACTGATAACACAGAGATTACAAATACTGAAGAACCTGCAAACCCAGATACATACCTTAAAAAGAAAAAAAAATATAATAAAAAAATACAAATTTTAAAAGAAAAAGAGTCAGAAACTGCCAATAAAAAGAAAGATCAAGATAACTTAGAAACTGAAGAAGACAAAAAAACACCGGAAGACTTAAAATTAAAAAATGCGCAATTAATGGAATACTATTTAGAATCAGAGGCCTATGGATTAGCAGCGGGAGAGCATTTTTTAGTGAATATGGCAATGGGTTTTTTTTCAGGCGGCATTTTAGGCGCCATTGGGGGGCTTTCTTTTTACAAGACGGGAGATTCAGAAAATAATAAAAAATATATTTATATTTTCTGTGGAGCGGGCGGATTAAGCGGTTTTCTCGCTGGCGCGGCTGTTACTTATTTTGAGTCAAGAAAGAATGAACAGTTTACCATAGGAACCTCTATTATGAATTATACTTTTTATGGCGCAATAGGAGGCTTTATAGCGGGAGCACTGGGAGGCGCCATACCCTACGCACAATCGGGCGATACAGGAGAAATTCTCAAATTTGGCGGATACGGTACATTGGGCGGAATTTTTACTGGTTTAACTGTTTATCTAATTAAACCTCCTGAAAATACTACATTTGAATTTAAATTATATGACAATTCAATTAAAAACTGGAAGTTTAATTTTTTAAGAAAATTTTAGCTTTACACGTAAGAAATAAATATTAATTTGAAGCAAAAGGAGAAACAATCATGAGAAAAGTAAAAATAAATACAAGCGCACTAATTTTAGTAATTTCTTTGGGCTGTTCCAGCGGACAAAAAACATCCGATATTTCTGGAGTAGACAGTAACTGGGTTATAGGCGAGGGGATGGCTCAGGTGTACCAAGACGATGTGGCACTTGCCAAAGACAGGGCATTAAGAGCGGCAAAAAAAGACGCAATTCAAAGAAAACTGGGGCAGTTAATTCAAAGTAAATCAATTACTGAAAGCGGTGTTTGGGTAAAAGGAGAGGTTACCGCTAAAAGTAAAGGTCTCGTAAAAGATTATATTATAAAATCTGAAAATAAAATGGGTGATTTATATAAAATGACCATTAAAGCCGAAATTGAACCTAGTGATTTAAAAAGCGCCATAGACGATCTTCTTTCAGACTGGGAACAACCCGTTATTTTTGGCATTGTTCATGAAAAATTTGATAACAAACTAATGGATCCTTATGACAGTTACAGCCTGCAGAGTATTTCTGAGTTTTTTCTTGAAAAAAACTTTGCTATTCACAAAACCAGTTCATGGCAGGGTAAAATTAAACATCCGTTGTCAATTGAAAAAATTGCCTCATACGCAGAAGATAATGACGCCGATTTTGATATTTTAATTTTTGGGAGCACAGAATGTACAAACGCGGGTAATGTTATGAATTCTAAACTACAGTCAGCGCAGGTTAATATTGAAATATCTATGTTTGACATAAGTACCAGAAGGCTTATGGCTGCCGCAAGTAAACACTCAGCTTCAGCGCATATCGATTTTCAATCTGGATGCAGAGCCGCCATTGAAAAAGCGGGTAAAACAATGCAAAATGATCTATTTAAACAAATGCTTAGAAAATGGGATAAAGAGTACGGCTCAGGAAAAACTGTAATACTTGAGATAAATGGTAATCTTTCTTATAAAAAATTATATGACCTTGAAAATGATTTTAGAGATCAAATAAGAGGCGTGGTAGACGTTATCGAACGCACTGTTAACCCGGGCAAAGCAATGCTAGATTTAATATATTCCGGGCAGGTAAAAGACTTAGCTCAGGAACTTGTACAAAAAAAACTTTCAGTACCCTTAACCGTAACTTCAAAAAGCGGAAGAAAAATTGTACTAAGTGTTAAATAATGATAACCACTAACACAGTTAATTAACAGGTAAGTATTATTAAAGTTATTAAAATAACTATACTAACATATATAAAATTTGTTTTTTTTATTTTTATTTCTGCCGCAAACATATACACAGAAGAAAAAGGCCGTGTAGGTTTTATTGATATGGAGTATGTTATTGAGAGCAGCTCTCTAAAAAACAAAATTAAAAAAGATTTTGAAAGCTATAAAACTAAAATTGAAAAAGTTCAAAACGAAATTATTGAAAAAATTGATTCTACAAATTTAGATTTAAATATAAAAGAATCTCTTTTGGGTTTTGAAGAATATTTGCTGGAAAAAAAAAAGAAAAGAGAAGAATTACTTCAATATGAAAATGAACTTGAAAAAACTAAAGAAGATTTAAAACATCTTAAAAGCGATTTTATGGCCAGCTTATATGATGAAATAATTACAACATTAGAAATAATATCAGAAGAAGAAAATATTGACATTATCTTATCACATAGGAGTTCTGTTATTTACGGCAAAAATAGTGTCGATTTTAGTCAAAGAGCCATTGACCTTTTAAATGAATTAAACAGCAGAGAAACACCCACGGCGAAATAAGAAAATAAGAAAATAAGAAAACCAAAGAAGGAAAAGAAAATGACTTTAAGTGAACTAGCCCAAAAATTAAATTTAGAATATATCGGTAATGAAAAGACAGAAATATTAGGTATTAAAGATATTGAAAGGCTTATGCCTAATTCAAACCTGCAAAATAATTATATATACGTGGTAGAATCTGAGAATCTTCTTAAAAAACATCCTCAAATAAAAAACGCATCTGCTGTATTATGTCCGCGAAAAATAGCAGAAAACTTTTCAAACGCATTAATATCTGAATCTGAAAACTTAAGACTTAAATTTATAGAGCTTCTTTCTTTATTTGAAAAAAAAGTATCAGGTACTATCAGCCCAAAAAACGCGGCCTCTATAGATAATACAGCTCAAATAGACGATACCGCTGTTATTATGCCCGGAGCGGTAATTATGCAATCGGTTAAAATAGGCAAAAACAGCATAATATATCCTAACGCTGTTATTGAACCATACGCCCAAATAGGAGATAACAGTGAAATTCATTCATGCGTGGTAATAAGCCGCTATTGCGTAATTGGTAATAACACAAAAATTTTCGCGGGCGCGGTAATAGGAGCCGATGGATTCGGCTATTATGATCACACTGACGGCAGCCGGCATAAAATTCCGCAGATAGGCAACGTTATAATTGGCGATTTTGTAGAAATTGGCGCAAACTCAACTATAGACAGAGCCACTATTGAAAGTACTACTGTGGGTAATCATACAAAAATTGATAATCTGGTTCAAATAGGACACAACTGCCAAATAGGAAATTATGTGTACATAGCGGGCAGCGCCGGCCTTTCGGGCTCTATTAAAGTTGAAGACGGTGTTATAATAGCCGGCAAAGCAGGCATAGCAGATCATGTAACTTTGGGTAAAAAAAGTGTTATTTTAGCTCTTACCGGGGTACCCTCTGATACCAAAGAAGGAACAGTTTATTTTGGTATACCGGCAAGACCCGTAAGAGAGGCACACAAAATAAACAGCGCTTTGGCGTCTTTGCCAGAATTAATAAAGCGGGTAAAAACCCTCGAAGAAATAAATAATAAGTAAAAATGGGCAGACTGCTTGCCGTTGATTTTGGTCGTAAATATATTGGCCTTGCCGTAACAAGCGAAGATCAAATTGCCATAACTAATTTAGAATCTCTTGAATTTCATAAAACCAATTTTTGGGAAAATTTCTTTTCTGTTATAAAAGAATATAAACCATTACAATTAATAATTGGTATGCCTTATTCAACCGGCGAAAAATCTAACATTCTAAAAGAAATAAAAAACTTTGGCCGCCATATTGAAAAAAATATTCCTAATATATCTATTGTTTACTGGGATGAAAACTTTACGTCTATAGAAGCTGAAAATATTTTCATTGAAAAATCGGGAAAATCAAAAACCAGCCGAAAGAAGCAAAAAGAAAAAAAAGAAAAAACCCATTCTATGGCGGCCCATTTGATATTGAAGTCTTATATAGGATCTAGTGAATAAAAAGATTAAACTGGCTTAAAAAAAACCTTCGGCGCGTTTTTCATTTGAATATTTTCGGCAATTTTGGAGCGTATATATCCCGCGGCGTGAATTAAACCCTTTAAGGTTTCATTTTTTTCTTCTTCAGAACCATACACTGAAAAATATATTTCAACTAATGAAGCATCTTCAGATAACTTACATTCTAAAAAAGTCACCATAGCAATTCGCGGATCTTTTAGCTTCTTATAGTATAAATCTCCCAAAAGATGCAAAATGCGCTTTTCAAGCCTTTTGCGTTTAATTTCATTCATTTAATTATTGTATTTTATTAGTTTGAACTTTCTTCTTCAGACCCTGGCTTTTCTTTTATGGGTTCATCTTTTTTTATATCATCGAAACTTCGCAGTTTTTCAACTTTCTTATAAACTTCCAGTATATCATCTTGTTTAACATCATTATATCCGTCTATTAAAATACCACACTCAAAACCTTCTTTAACTTCGCTTACATCATCTTTAAATCTTTTCAAGGTTTTTATTTTGCCGTCATAAATTACTTTACCTTCTCTTATGACTCTTATACCGCTGCTTCTTTCAATGATGCCATTTGTAACCATGCATCCGCATATAGTACCCAAGCCTGAAATTTTATACAATTCGCGCACCTGCGCCTCACCCGTATTTTCTTCGTTAATTTCAGGTGACAGCATTCCTGATATCGCCAGCTTTATGTCGTCAATAGCTTGATAAATAATATTATAATATTTTATTTCTACGCCTTCTTTTGAAGCGATCTCACGCACCCTCGCGTTTGCCCTTGTTCCAAAACCAATAATTACAGCATTGGCAGCTGAAGCAAGCATTACATCAGATTCAGTTATCTCTCCTGTTCCGCCGAAAATAACCGAAATTTTTACTTCTTTACTTGATAATTTTTCAAGTGAAGTCTGTAAAGCCTCAACAGAACCTCTTACATCGGCTTTAATTATAATTTTAAATTCAGTACTTTTACCTTCTTCTATAATTTCATTTAAATTTTCAAGCTTAACTTTTTTTATCTGCTGAGCCTGCTCTCTTCGGCTTAACTCCTGCCTTTTTTCCATTATTTCTTTGGCGGCCTTTTCTGAATCCATTACATGAAATGAATCTCCCGCGTTAGGAACCCCTGTTAAACCTAATATTTCAACCGGCGTAGAAGGCGTTGCTTCTTTTATAGCCGTGCCTCTATCACTGACCATCGCCCTAACTCGGCCGCCTACAAGACCAACAACAAAAGGATCGCCCTGTTTTAATTTACCATTAGTGACTAAAACGGTAGCGATGGGGCCCCTGCCTTGATCTAATTTTGCTTCTACTACGGTACCTACGGCTTTTTTAGAGTGGCTTGCCTTAAGCTCTTTAATTTCTGCTGTAGTTAAAATTATATCTTCCAGTTTATCTAAATTTATTCCCTTTAGGGCAGATACTTCAACTATGGGAGTATTGCCTCCCCATTCTTCGGGAACTAACTCATACTGGGTAAGAGCCTGCTTTATTTTTTCGGGATTGGCACCCATAACATCAATTTTATTTATTGCTACAATAATAGGCACATTGGCGTCTTTCGCGTGATGAATGGCCTCTATAGTCTGCGGCATAATGCCATCGTCAGCTGCCACAACAAGAACAACAATATCTGTGACCTGAGCGCCTCTCGCTCGCATAGCCGTAAAAGCTTCATGACCCGGAGTATCTAAAAAAGTAATTTTACCCTTTGGCGTTTGAACCTGATAAGCACCAATATGCTGAGTAATACCGCCAGCTTCAAGCGCTACCTGATCAGTTTTTCGAAGAGCATCTAAAAGTTTTGTTTTACCATGATCTACATGCCCCATCACAGTAACAACGGGCGGGCGTATTTCGAGTTCTGAATCTTCATCTATTTCATCTTTTATAATAGTTTCTTCATATAGTGATATAACATTTACATGACACCCATATTCTGAAGCCGCCAAAGAAGCCGTATCGGCGTCAATTGACTGAGTAATAGTGGCCATGACTCCTAAGTGCATTAGTTTAGTAATTAAGTCAGATGTCTTTACGTTCATTTTACGAGCCAATTCACCTACCTGAATATATTCAGTAATACTTATTTCTTTAGGTATTGAAGAATATGCTGAATTCTCAAAACTTTTTCTTTCTGGTGATTCTGACTGATGTTTTAAGAAAAACTTTTTGTGTTCTTCTCTTTTTAATATATTTTCTCTTAAATAACCTTTATCATGCTTTTTTTTGCCTTCTACTTTCTTCTTTGAAACGGGTTTTTCAGGTTTTTGAACAATCTTTTCTTCTGAAGGAAATTTTTCTTCTTTTTTCTGATTCGGTTTATAAGGTTTTCTAGGTTGTTCGCGTAAGTTTTCAACTTTTTTGGGCGGCTTAGTTATTATCGGCGGTCTGACTTTTTTGTCATAGGCCGCGTCTTTGCTTTGCCTATTAGCAATTTTTTGAGCAATTGACCCGCCTTTGCCGCTTTTTTTTAGTACTAATTTTTTCTTTTTTGGTTTTTCCATTGATTTATTTATCTAAAAATTTTTATACGTTTTCAGAGTTTTCTTCATCCTTTATAATTTCTGTGCTGCTTTCGGTTTCTGTATTCTCTTCACTTTCTTCAGCTTCTTCTTCAAATTCAACACTTTCTGAGATTACATCCATAATCTTTTTAGCGGTTGCTCTTCCTATGCCTTCTATATTAATTAGCTCTTCTTCGCTCATTGACACAATTTGTTCTATAAATTTTATATCGTTTTCATTTAATATCTTAATAATTCTTGAAGCCAGCCCCGGAAGTTCATTAAGTAAGGTACCCTCTTCTTCTGCTTCTTTTTGCTGTTTAACTTCAGTAGAAAAAAGATCATCAAGCCTTTGTCTTGCCTCAGGTGACGCCATTTCTTTGCTAAACTCACTTTCTGTTTTTACGTCAATTTTATATCCGGTAATATTTGATGCTATTTTTACATTAGAACCGTCTTTTCCTATTGCTGCTGACAAATCTTTATCAGGTACAACGGCCAATGCTTCTTTTAAAGCATTGTCAATTTTTACAAAAGTAGGCGCAGCCGGAGAAAGCGCGTTAGTAATATAATCTTTAGGGTTTTCAGAATATTCAATAATATCTATTCTTTCATTGCCTAGCTCTCTGACAATTGCCTGAATTCTAACCCCTCTAACTCCCACGCAGGCCCCAACGGGATCTACATCTCCCCTTGCTGATCGTACAACAATTTTTGATCTTATACCGGCAATTCTGCCAATATCAACAATTTCTACAATACCATCATATATTTCAGGCACTTCCATCTCAAAAAGTTTTTTTACGAATCTTTTATCGGCACGGCTTACCAGTACGCGAAGTCCGGAGCCTTTTATTTCATCTTCAATAGAATGTAAATATACCTTTATTTTATCTTCTACCCTGTACCTTTCGCCCGGAATTTGATGTTTTACCGGCATAACTGCTTCTACTTTACCAAGATCAACATAAACAGTATCGCCTTTTTTTCTTAAAATATATCCATTAATTAAATCGCCAACTTTATGATTATACTCATCTTTTACCTTGTTTTGTTCAAGCTGTCTTATTCGCTGAGAAACCACCTGGATAGCTGTTTGTGCGGCAATTCGCCCAAAAGTTTGCGGATGTTCCACTATATCTATATCATCACCCGTTTGAATATCAGGCTTTATTTTTCTTGCTTCGCTAAGTTCTATTTGCATACCCGGTAAAACCACATTTTCAACTACATTTCTTTTAGCTAACAAATAAATCTCTTCTTTTTCTTTATCTATGATTACCTGAACATTTTCAGTTGTTTTAAATTTTTTCCGATAAGCCGCTATTAATCCGGTTTCTATAATATTTATTACTTCGTCACGGTTAAAGCCTTTATCATTTACTATTTGGTGTATAGCGTCAAAAAAAGCTTTGCCTATATTTAATTCACCCTTTGATTTTGTTTTTGCTCTTGCCATTCTTTATCTTCCTCTTTTTTATCTAGTTAAAAATCTACAAATAAGCTCACTTTATAAATATCATTTAATGAAATTTGTTTTTCTTCATTGTTTTTTTTTAATAAATTTTCTTTTCTGTTTCTTTTTACGTCTGCGATTTTCCAGTATGTAATATTTTTCTCAATTTTAATAAAACTATAAATATATGATAGTCTCTTCCCTTCCTGATTATATTCAACTTTCATCGGCAGGTCTTTAAACCTTTCTAGCTCTTCAGGCATCTTAATTTCACGTTCAGCTCCCGGCGAAGATACTTCAATTGTATAATGAAGCGGCGAATCTTCTAATTCTGATACTGTCGAAAGCTTAAGTTGAAAAAGACGGGAAAATCTTTCACAATCTTCTATGTTAGGCGAACCATGCGGATCGTCTAACTTATCAAGAGAAACAAGAATCTTCGCTGTACCGTTTGTGTAAGACACATTAAAGTCATATACGGCAAAACCCTGAACAAGCGTAGAAACTGCTGCTTCGTAAATTTTTTCTTCCCAATTCATTTTTCATTTGCCCGGACATTTGATTATTCATAAAATTAACTTTTTTATGTCTTACCCTTAATACTGCCAAACGCTAGTAAATCAATACCCTTTCGTAATGCCAATTTGTCTTTTTTTTTCACACTGTCAAGCAGTTTAAGGGTAAGTTGTACCAACTTTGACTCTCATTTACTTGACGCTTCATCTAAAAAGCAGTTTTTGACGCAGTTTGTTTAATGATTTTTTTATAATAATTAATTTCATTACGCAAAATTAAGAATTATCTTAAATATCGGGCCGTGGCGCAGGGGTAGCGCACACGTCTGGGGGGCGTGTGGTCGCTGGTTCAAATCCAGTCGGCCCGAATATTTTTTAACTTATGTCATTTTATTTTTATAATACATATACAAAAAAAATAGATGAGTTTATTCCCATCTGCGATAATAAAGTTTCTATTTATTCATGCGGACCTACCGTTTACAATCTGGCACATATAGGCAATTTTCGTTCGTATATTTTTTCAGATGTACTAAGAAGATCTTTAAAGCTTGCCGGCTATGATGTTGAGCATGTTATGAATATTACCGACGTTGACGATAAAACTATAAAAAATACATGCGAAAAAAATCCTAATCCATGCCTTGACGATTTACGGGCCTATACAAAACCATTTATTGACGATTTTTTTGCAGATATGAATATTTTAGGTATAGATAAAGTAGAGCATTATCCCAAAGCGACAGAAACAATTGAACCGATGAAAGAAATGTTGAATCTTTTACTGGATAAAGAATACGCATATTACAAAGACGATTCAGTATATTTTTCAATAAATAAATTTAAAAATTATGGGAACCTTTCTGGTATAGATTTAAGTTCCGTAAAAACAGGACTTCGCTATAATACCGATGAATATGACAAAGATGATATACGTGATTTTGTGCTTTGGAAGGGTGAAAAAGAATCTGAAAAAATAGCATGGGAAACTTCAATATGTAAGGGGCGCCCCGGATGGCATTTAGAGTGCTCTGCCATGATAAGAAATATTTTTCACGGAACGATTGATATTCATACAGGCGGGGTCGATTTAATATTCCCCCACCATGAAAATGAAATTGCGCAAAGCGAGGCCGCATACGGCGAAAAATTTGTAAAATACTGGATTCACTGTGAACATCTTTTAGTAGACGGTAAAAAAATGTCAAAATCTCTGGGTAATTTTTATACGCTTAGAGATATATTAGACATGGGTTTTGATGCCGACGCTGTACGTTACCTTCTTTTATCTGTTCATTACAGACAAAAACTAAATTTTACTCTTGAAGGCCTTAAGCAAACTTCTCAAACTATTATTCGAATTTATAATTCTTATAACCGGCTTGCAGATATAAATGCATCCAATTCTAACGAGGCAAAAGAAGAAAACATAAATGAAATAATGTCAAAAGCCGATATTTTTAAGAAAGATTTTTTAGACGCCTTAAAAGACGATTTAAATGTTTCAAAAGCCCTTTCTGTTTTTCATGAAGCCATACGTTTTACAAACCAGTTTTTAGATGAAAAAAAGAATATAATATCTTCGAAGTCAAAAGAAATTTTAACAGACTTATTTCATTATATGGATAAACTTACCAATATACTAAAAAACAGCAGAAAAATTACCGCTAATGATAAAGATGATATTGATACCGAACTTATGACTTTATTAGATAAAAGAAACGAGGCGAGAAAAAGCAAAAATTACGCCGAAGCCGATAAAATAAGAAAAACCCTTGAAGAAAAAGGGTACAAAATTCTTGACTCTCCCACGGGCAGTAAACTTCAAAAAATAAATTTGTAAAATATAAAGGCTAAAAACTTGAATATAACTGATACTGAAAAAAATATATCTGAAAACACAATTCAAAAAGAAGAATCTTTTTACTACGGTCTGCACCCTATAGATAAACTTACTGAAGAAACCGGGTTTTTTATAACCGATCGTCTTTTATTAGCCAGATCAGATAAAGACGCACGGGTTCGAAACATTATTTCACGGGCGAAAAGAGCCAATGTTAAAATAAGAAGAACAGGATTTAAGGCTATTTCAAAAATAGTGAATAATAAAAACCATCAGGGTATTTTATTAATTAGAACAGATTCGTATGATTATTTGAATCTGCAAAAAGAAACTATTTTTAATGCCGATAAATTTTCTTTTTTTGTAACTTTTGACGGTATCGAAGACCCCCATAACTTAGGTGCCATTATAAGAACTATGGCAGCTTTTGGCTCAGATGGACTTATTTTAACTGAAAAAAATACCGCACCTTTAGGACCTTCTGCTTTTAAAAGTTCGGTTGGATATCTTTCAAAAATGCCTATTTTAAGAATTAAAGCTTTATCAACCTTTCTTAAAGAAGCTCGAGAAAACAATGTTTATATAATAGGCGCCTCACCAAAAGGCAAAACCTTAAATGAAGCCTTTACCAATGAAATACACAAAAATTATAAATCTATTATATTAGTTTTAGGCTCTGAAGCCAAAGGCATCTCTGAAAATATTGAAAAATACTGCGACATCCTCTCTTCACTGCCCATGCGAAACGAAGTTGAAAGTTTAAATATTTCAAATGCGGCTGCTGTATTTTTATATGAATTTTTAGGTAAATTTATAAAAAATTAAAAAAACATTTCTTCAAATTTTAAAAATCTATCGGGATCGTTAAGTTCAAATTCCATTTCTTTTTTTGTAAAAGGGTGGGTAAATTTTATTCTTTTGGCCAAAAGCAGCATACCAAGCTTTTCTATAAACATTTCTTTTTTTCTGCCTATATTATAGTTTTTATACAAACGTGATATTTTACCGTACGCAATGTCACCCACAACGGGATTTCCCATAGATGAAAAAGTCGCTCTAATTTGATGAGTTCTTCCTGTAAGAAGGTTAATAGATACTTTTGAAAAAAACATATTTTCTCTTATAATCTTATAAGAAAGTTTTGCCTCTTTATCAAGATGACCTATTGCTTCGGCTGAAAACCTCATTTTTTTCCTGTCTGAAAAATTTCTGCCTATAAAGCCGTCTATAACGTCAAACTGTTTAGCAAGCTTACCCCATAAAAAAGCGGTGTATTCTTTTATTATTTTTCTTTCTTGAAAAAGTTTTGAAAATTCTTCATGCGCCTTATCGGTTTTCGCTATTATCATTAAACCTTCCGTTTCTCTGTCTAACCGGTGAACTATTCCCGGTCTTAATGTTTCACTGCCTTCTGAAAGTTTTTTTATCTGCGCGATTAAACCGTGCACTAAAGTATCGTCTTTTGTTCCACTGCCGGGATGCACCGTTATATCAGCAGGCTTATGAATAACAGCAAAATATTTATCTTGAAATAAAATGGGAATGCCCATATCTTTAGGAACCAGTTTTAGTTCTTTTTCAACAGGCAGATTTATTTCTACAATAGAATTTATCTGCAACATAGAAGATGGTTTTGTAATAACTTTACGATTTACTTTTACGTACCCATCTTTAATAATTTTTTGAAATTTACTGCGGGAGCGGTATTCCTTTAAATTTTCATATAAAAACAAATCTAGTCTTTTTTCATCAAAAACTTCAAATGAAAAATACTCAAAGTCAGAAGAAGAATTATTTTCTTTTAACAAGTTTTTAATATTTTATGAGATAGAATTCTTTTCTATTTTACTTTGGCCGCATTTTTTTCTTTTTGCTTTAGTTCTTTTTCAATTTGATAAAAAGCAATAGCCAGTAAAACGGCGCCTATAGAAATAAACGCGTCTGCTGGATTATACGTGGGCCATCTGCTTGATCCAATACCCATATCAATAAAATCTACAACACCTTCTCTAAAAAAGCGATCCGTAAAGTTCCCAAAAGCACCGCCTGCCACAAGAGCAATAGATATTTCAAAAAGAGTTCCGCTCTCTTCAGAACGAAGGTAATATGTTAAAAGAAATACTATAGCTATACCTGTTAGTATTTGAAAAGGCATCGGATTACCCTGCCCTATACCAAAAATTCCTCCGGTATTTAGTACATAATGAAACCTTAAATATTCGCCTATTATTGAAATTCCCTCTGCACCCTTCAATGCGTCTACAGCCCAAATTTTTGTTATAAAATCTATTATCCAGCATATTACTATAATAGAAATAAACCGTTTATTTATTTTATTTTTTATTTCACTTTTCATTATTTACCTCTTTAATTTTAAAATAAAAGCTTTTGAACCTCGCTGTAATGTTCAACAGGAAATATTTTCATCCCTTGTTTTAAGGCATCGTGAATCTCATCCCAGTCTTTAAGATTTTCTTTAGGGAAGATAACTTTTCTTAATCCTATTCTTCTTGCCGCGATTACTTTTTCTTTAAGACCACCTATAGGCAAAACCTGCCCTGTAAGCCTTATTTCTCCCGTCATACCAAAACCCTGTTTAATTATTTTTTTCCGGTACAAAGATAAAAGAGCCGTTGTAATAGTAATACCGGCCGATGGACCATCTTTAGGCGTAGCCCCATCGGGAACATGTATATGAATATCGTTTCTTGCCCAGAATTTTTCATCCTGTATTAACGATTTTACGTATGTAAGAGCTATTTCTGCGCTTTCGTTCATTACTTTGCCCAACTGGCCAGTTAATTTAAAACGGCCCCTGCCGGGTGTTGAGCGCGACTCTATCGTTAATGTCGCGCCGCCAAGCGATGTCCATGCCAGCCCTATTGCATTACCCGGATATCTTATTTTAGCTTCTTCAGATGTTACAAAACGAAGGGGGCCCAAAATTTCTTTGAGATTTTTTTCGCTTATTTCTTTAGGAAATTTTTTCTCTTCAATAACTGCCGTTGCGGCTTTCCTATATATTTTTTTAATATTTTTTTCCATTGAACGAACACCAGCCTCTCTGGAGTATCCGTCTATAACAGTTTTTAAACCCGATATATTTATTTTAGGGGCCGCTTTTTTATTAAGACCCATTTCTTCTATCGCCCGTGGAATTATATATCGCTGGGCTATTTTTATTTTTTCTTCAAGAATATATCCGGCTAATCGTATTAGTTCCATTCTGTCTAATAAAGGTCCCGGTATTGTATCTAAAGCATTCGCGGTTGTAATGAATATAATTTGAGAAAGATCAAAAGGTAAATCAAGAAAATGATCTCTAAAGGTAGAATTTTGTTCAGGATCTAAAACCTCAAGTAAAGCGCTCGCGGGATCTCCCTGAAAAGATACTCCCAGTTTATCAATTTCATCTAACATTAAAACAAGATTTTTTGATTTAACCACTTTTAAAGCCTGTATCACTTTACCCGGCATGGCCCCCACATACGTTCTTCTGTGTCCCTTAATTTCGGCTTCATCTCTCATACCGCCTAATGAAAATCGAAAGAATTTTTTATTCATGGCTCTGGCTATAGACTTGCCTACAGAGGTTTTACCCACCCCCGGAGGACCAACAAGACATATTATTGAACCTTTTTCAGATTTTCTAAGCTGTCTTACGGCAAGATATTCAATAATTCTTTCTTTTACGTCTTCAAGGCCATAATGATCTTTATTTAAAATCATCCGGGCTTTTTTAATATCAACCGATTCAAATTTTGCTGTTTCCCACGGTAGTTCTAAAATTGTATCCAGATAATTTCTTATAACACCGTATTCACTTGAATTTGAGTTTACATATTCAAGTTTTTCAACCTCTTCTAACGCTTTTTCTTTAACTTCTTCAGATAATTTTATCTTTTCAAGTCTAGCTCTATAATAATCAGCATCTTTTTCTGTTGATTTGTCTATACCAAGTTCGCTTCGAATGGCTTTAAGCTGTTCTCTTAAATAGTATTCTTTTTGCTGGTGATCTATTTTTTCGTTAATTTGACCCTGAATTTTTTTTTGCAGCTTTATTAAATCCATCTCACGAGCGATAAACTGTAGCGTTTTTTCAAGACGGCTTTTTATATCAAAAGTTTCAAGCATCTCCTGGTATTCTTCTTTTTCAAGATTTAACATAGAGGCCACAAAATCAGCTATTTTGCCCGGTTCATCTACATTTACGAGAGTCAACTTCATCTCTTCTGTAAAAAAAGTATTTTGAGCAGCCATTTCTTTAGCGTTTGTTAAAACTGCTCTTGTTAGCGCAGCCATTTCTTTATCTTTCTGAGATATTGAAAGTTTTTCTCTTTTATAATCTACAAGGGCAATTGGATACGGTCTTATTGCCTTAAATTCTTTAATTACAAAACGGCTTAATGTGTTTATTAACAAATGTAATCCGCCATCGGGCAAATTAACTTTTTTAATTATTTTAACTGCCGTACCTACTTTATACATATTATCAGTATCTAGACCTCTTCTTGAATCGTCTTTTTGCAAAATTAACCCGGCAAATTGAACCTGCTTCATAATCCGTTCAACCGCTTTAACCAAAGGTCCGGGTGAAATAACCAAAGGAGTAATCATTCCGGGGAAAACAGGCCTGAAACGAATAGGTATAATAAATAATTCTTCAGGAAGAATTTGATCTACCGTAACAATTATTTTTGAATCTTCATCCATGTTTATATTTTACACTGAAAAATAAAATTTTTCAAATTAAACTTTTGCTTTCGCGTTTGTTAGATTGTCAACTGTTTTTATCTTTAACTGATACTTAATACGGTTTTGAAAATAATTTCTCTGAGGCTCAGCTAAAAAAGTAACGGACTTATCTTTATCAATATCATCAACAAGATCGCCATGAAAAAACCAAATACCTTCTATATCACTTAAACCGTGATTAATTTTTATTTTGGCGTGGGCTCCTTTTTCGCCTATTTTCTTAATTTGAAAAGGCGGCAAGATTGAAACTGAAAGAACAGGATGCGGATTTAATATACCATAGGGCGCAAAACTCAAACATTTTTCTAAGAAATCCTTTGATAGAGCATCTTGAGCCATACCAATAGGCGGTGAAAAGTCTAATTTTTCATCTGAGGCATTTTCTTCCCAAATTGAATTGTTTTGACTTACAGAATGAAACAATTGTTTAAATTCTTCCAGCTTTTCTTTTTCAAGTGAAAATCCTCCTGCATGTTTATGACCACCCCATTGAATAAAAATATGACTTAATTCATTTAATACTGCAAATACATTTTCTTTTTGATAAGCTCTTACCGAGCCCCTTAAAGAATCACCGTCATCTACAAGAACCAAGGCCGGTTTTTGATAATTCTCAGCCAACTGATTAGCGGCAGAACCAGAAATTCCTTTATGTATTTTAGAGTTATAAACAAAAATAATAGATGAATTTTCGTCTTTGCTTTGATTTTCAATTTGATTAATTAAAATTTCTACGGCTTCGCGAGAAAGAGCTTTTCTTTTTTCATTTAACTGTCTAATATAAAAAGCATGCTTTACTACAGCAAGCGGATCTTTTTCTGTAAAAATACGAATAACAGCCTCGGGTTCTCCCAGCCTGCCGGGAGCGTTTATCATGGGACATAGACTATAAGCTAAATCTTGTTCGGTTAAGGGCCGTCCCCATAAACCTTGTACTTTTAAAAGTTCCCGCAAACCTAAATGCATTGAAGTTAAATTTTTATTTATTTCATTTAAACCTTCATAAACCAATATGCGGTTATCATCGGTTACCGGCGTTAAATCGGCTATTAAACCAATAGCCGCAAATGAAAGATATGGCTTTAATTTTTTTGTAAGTGCTTTCATTCGTATATTTTGAAGAATACCAAATCTTTCTGCCGGATTTAATATTTCAGAATTTTTCTCATAAAAATCATTTAATTTTGAAAAATATAAATCATTTTGCGCTTCTTCTTGCCATAATTTTTCACCGCTAAGAGAATTGTTAGTGTTTGGCAGAGCGCTAAATTCAATTACTCTTTTTATATTATTATGATTTTCATCTGGTTCATATTCAATAGGAACTCCGTTTTTATGATAATAAATAGTATTCTCATTATTTTGATTATACGCAATTATTTTAGTAAGACTTTCATATTCAGGCGTAAACGAAAAAGCGAGGGCCGTAATAAATTTATAAGCCAACCCTGCGGAACATAAGTCTCTTTCAGGAAAGTGGGAACCTAATAACTTAGGGTTAATAAAGGCGTCAACAACGGGATAATTTTTTTCATCATCGGGAAGACTGTGATGATCAATAATAATTACTTTTAACGGTTTAACACTTTCTTCGGTCAAACTTTGAATATTTTCTTTATTTGTCGAACCACAATCTAAAATAATAACCACATCGGGATTTTTTAACTGAATATTTTCAGCTGCTTCTTTAGTAATACCGTATTTGTCATCTTTGCCCTGCGATAAAACAGTTAAATTATCATCAGGAAAATTCAACTCGTCTTTTAGAAAAAGATATATGATAGCAGCTGCTGTAATTCCATCTGTGTCTTTATCGCAGTAAATAACAATATTACAATTATCTTTTTTATTAAAGGCTTCTTTAATGATATTAACGCCCTGTTTAACTTGAGGCAGATAAAAGGGAGATCTTAAAAGAAAATTAAAAGGAAAAAACTGAGTTACTATTTTTTTTCTAAAAAAATCTTCACAAAATTTTTCATTTTTTATGTCACATATATCCTGATAATATACAAGAATTCTATTAAACCACTGGTCTATAATTTCGCGCTCTATATCTGTTTTTTCTGATGTATAAGCATCAATCCAATTTCGCGCTTTTTCTTTAAAATCAGGCATCATGAGTTCTCATTATACAACTGCCGTTTAAAACACCTTTTTTATCAACCTGAAGATTTTCACATTCTATATCGCCAGTTACCGTGCCTTGAGCGTAAATATGAATAAAATTAGCATTATTAATGTTACCCTGAAGAGTTCCTTTAACAGAAACTTCAGGTGCAGAAAGAGAGGCTTTTACAAATGCTGTGCTTTCGACTAAAACTGTTGACTTCGTTTTTATGGAACCTTCAACATTACCTTCTATTAAAAGCTGATCCTGTGAATTTATTTCACCCCTAAATATTATATCTTCAGAAATTAATGAAATTTTTAAATTTGATTCAGCCATAAATTATATTAAAAAACTCCTTCTTTAAATTTATCGTCATTAACTTTAAAAGAAATTTCTGTCAATAACTGCTCTTCATTTTTAGTTAGTGTCTCCCGAATTTTCATATGTAAAAGCTGTTTATACACAGAATCTTTTTGAATATTTGGCGGCATCTGATTATGCTTGCCTTTTTTTTGTGTTTTCTGGGCCTTCAGTTCTTCAAGTGCTTTTTTATATTCAGCTTCAACTTCATCATCGGTAGGCCGCACATCAGCAAGCCATTTTTGATATTTATATTGGTCGGCCAAAACCTTGCTTTTATTGGCTTCCAGCAGATCTTTATATTCTGATGTTTGATCTATTTTTTTCTTTTCTGCTTCTATTGAATAAAGCTTTATATCGATAAAAAACCCGTAATAACGATTTATCTGGTTTGTCTTTACTATTTCTTCATAATCTGCAAAACTTCTCTTCGCAATCCATTTTATAAAATTTTCAAACTCTGAAGTTTTTATTTCAAAGTTATTGCTCTTAACAATGTATTCTTGTTTTTGCCAGTCTGCTGACAGTTGAATATTGTTAATATCAATTCCTTTGTCTAAGAATATATTTTTTCTTTCATCTTCCATTTTTACATTTGCTATTCTATCCCAAATGCTGTCAGCCTTTTGAGAAGCTCTTTCATCATTTTTTTTATCTGTTTTAAATTCATTTTCTTTTAGATAATTTATATATTCTTGATACGAGAATTTTTTTGTTTCGGTAAGTTCAACCAAATGCCAGCCAAAACGAGACTTTACGGGCACTGATATTTTATCTTCTTTTTCTTGTATCGCAGCAAGCTCGTTTATGTTCACATAGCCGAATGTATTGGGAGACACTTCTACTTTTATAAATTTATTGTCTTCTGTATTTTCAGATGAAACGACAATGGCCCCTTCATCGAGTTTTATAACCTCAAGACTTTTTTCAGAAGCCTCTTTATAAACCACAGATGATTTTTTCAATCTGTATAAGTTCCCTTTTAATTCTCTCGCAAGGCGGTGAACCGCGTTTTGAAACTCAGGAACCATAAAGCCTTTCGCGAAATAACCGAGATCGCCTCCTTTAGAAGCAGAACCATCCTGAGAATTCACTTTTGCTGCCGACTCAAAATCTATTTTACCCGACAACAGTTCTTCTCTTATTTGAGCTATCTTTTTATAGTTTGCTTCGTCTCGAATTTTAGGCTGAGTTTTAGCAGAAGCGCCTACTCCCGTATCATTATTTTTAAGTAAAATATGTCTGGCACGATAAAAAGCCTCTGGATTCGTTTTTTGGTCATCAGCAAAAGTTTTTTTATACTGATATTGAAGAATCTGTTCTTTCATTAAATCTAAAGATTCTACATACTCTTTACTTTTATCAATATTTTCTTCTTTAGCTCTTTTTACCAGCTCTCTTACAATAGCATAATCTCTTACCAGCGTTTTTTGAATATTAATATTTTTACCGGCATGTTTATCTGCATTTCTTGAAACGGCTTCAAAGCGCATTTCTTTTCTTAATATGGGACCGTTCTTATCAACAGCAAGTTTTTGATTTTCTAACTTTTCTGAACAAGCCTGCGATAAGACAAGAACAGAAACAACGATAGACACATTTATAAAGATTTTTTTAATTGAATTTGTTTTTTTCATATTGAAATATGAAAAAAATCGTTAACAATCCGTCAAGAAAGATTAACCAGCAGACTAATAATCTATCGCAGGTAAATTTTTTAATATTTCTTCGCGTTCTTTACTTAAAAGGTTTTTTTTTGCATGAACCGGCAAGGCAGAACGAGCAGGTTTTTCAGGCAGCCTTTCTGATTCTTCATCCGGTTTTTTTGATGTTCTATATTTTGCTATAATTGTATCTACATCATTTTGCTCTAATATCTCTGCCGGTATATCAGTTTTTTTATTTTCATAACTTATGTCTGCGTCTAAAACATCTTCTTCATAAGAAGGTCTGCCTTTGTTCATTAAATCGTCAAGATACTCTTGTTCCATATCTTCAAGACGAAATCGGCCCCTGTTTTCAGAAAGTTTTCTTGAAGGCTCATCAATTTCTTTCTTATTTGGTATTAATTGCTCCGGAGGATTTTCTATGCGAAGTTCCATAAGTTTAACTTTTTCATTTAATAAATGATTAATTTGCAATTCAATTGAAATATTTAACGCGATGCTGTAAGTTCTGCCTTTTTCAAGACTCTCTTCAATTTTTCGAAGTTCTGCAATATCTCTGTCTAGAACTTCAAGTCTTTTTAATACATGTACAAATTTAACAGGCGACATGAGCAATATTAATAATTATAAGACAAGCTGTACACAATTATAACTGATTTTTTTTCTACTGTCGTTTTGTTATAATTTATACGATCCTGCCTATTTATCCACATTTTTTCTTATTAATAAATATCGGACACTCTGGCCCGAAAATCAAATATAAAGAGACCAAAATTTTGGCATAATTTTAATTTCTGAATTATAACCTCTTTCAATTTCGCCGTCAATATTCATAAGCATTTCTTTATCATATTTTATGCTTAAATTTTTGCAGAAACCCGATAAAACTTTTTTATGTTTAATATGTTCCCCCTTAAAAATCTTAGGAAATAAAGTTAAAAGCTTTAGCGGACTGTTTATTCTGGGGATTACGTAAAAAAGCTTTCCGTCATTAATTTTTACGGGAGGCGCCATCTCCATGGCCCCGCCTGTAAAGCGTGAATTTGACACACTAACAAAATCAATTCTCATATTTTCTTTCTTTTGGTCAATAGTAACTTCAAAATCAAATGGCTTATGAAACAAGAGCTGCATTATAGTCGCAGCAGTATAATTAAAAGAACCTATGAACCTCATTTTTATAGCTAATTCTGTTATTTTACCTATAATACCGGCTGACCAAATATTAAAAACAATTCGCTGAACTATTTTTTCATCTTTTGTTTTATATTTTAATATTCCCATATCAATTTTTTGTATTCGGTTATTTAATACGGCATCAATAAATTTTTCTTTGGCTGTTTTAAAGTTAACCACGTTAAAATCTCTAAGAAAACTATTGCCGGTACCTCCCGAAAGAAGACCAACAGGAATTTTTATCCCTTTAAATTTTTCGCTTTCAGCCAGTCCCTGAAGACACTCAGAAAATGTTCCATCCCCGCCTAGAAAAACAGGTATACATTCTTTTTTAAGACTTTCTTTGGCCGCAACTTGTATATCTTCAAGAGATTTTGTTTCACGAAAAATAACATTAGAACCTATTTTGCTTTGCCACGTAGTAGCAAAATCTTTCGCGTTTTTAATATTTTGTTTTGATTTTCGATTATAAATTAAAAAACAATCTTTAATTTTCTTCTTACTCATCTTTTTACCTCACCGAAAAAGTTCTTTCTGCTAATATTTTACCCTCTATTGAAGAAATTTGCATTTTGTATCTACCCGCGTGTTCAAAAACCTCTTTTTGAAAATATGTTTCAAGATGGCTCCATCCGGGATTTACCGAAACCTGATAAAGACCCGCTAACTGTTCTTTTTTCGCGGCGTCAGGGTTCTCGTATATTTCAAGAACCGTTATAATAAGTTTTTCAACAGCAAGCCTTTGGCCTGTTGTAAAATAAAAATAAATGGGTTCATTTAACGAAAAATTTTCTTCTAAATCAAACGACATAGATGAAATTTCATTTTTATCTATTCTCGCGGTTGACAGATAAATTCTAGGCACTTTTGTTTCTGTTTTTAAGAAGAAATAAACCCCCGCACCTGAAAATAAAATTATTAAAAAAATAACAATCGCGGTAATAATACGTTTCTTATTCTCTCTTGTTATCTCTGGCAAATTTGTATCTTTAGACTCTATTGGTTCAAAGCTATCGTTATCTTCTTCCATTTTTTTCTCTTTGGGCCTACCACTCACATTATCTTTAATTTCGCTTGGCGCTTCATTTTCGGGTTGATTATCTTTTTTCTTCTTTTCACGGGAAAAGAATTTTTTTTTATTTTTTTTATTTTTTTCTTTTTCTAAATTATCATTACTTATTTTTTCATCATTTTTAAGATCATTTCTTTTTTTAATATCTTCAATAAAATCTCCCATTAAAGATGAATTGTTCAGCTCCTCTTCTACCGCTTTTTGTAGAAAATCTTTTTTAGAAGCAGATTTTTTTTTTGTGCTTTTATCTTTGTTTTTCTCAGAATCCAATGGCACTCGCGGCCTCCCTGCATAAGTCTCTATATGCCTGGGTTACTTTATGAGACGGCGAATAATCATATAAATCTTTTTTTAAAAGATGTGCCTCTTCAACAACAACCGATTTAGGAATTATTGTTTCAAGAAGCGGGAGTCTTTTTTTTATTTCTGGTATCATAGCCTGCGACAATGAAGTTCTTTTGTCAAACATTGTAAAAACTCCACCCATAATTTTTAAATTCGGATTATACCTTTTTTTTATGGTTGAAACCGAATCAACAATACTTTGAATGCCATCAATAGAAAATTTTGAGGCCTGAAGCGGTATAATTAAATAATCTGCCGCAACCATGGCGTTTATAGTTATAACAGAAAGACTGGGGGGACAGTCAATAATAATACATTCAAATTCTTTTTTAACATTTTCTAACGCGTCTCTTAAACGAAAAAAACCGTCTATAGCATTCAAAAGAAGACTTTCAACTTCGACAAGTTCCAGTGTAGAAGCGATCATTGAAAGGTTAGCTAAATGAGTTTCTTTTATTTGAATACTTTCTGGTTTTTTTGCCTGAAACACAGAAAACACTGTCTCTTCGCGCGGAACTTTCGTACGATTTAATATAACTCCTGTGGCATTGCATTGAGAATCTAAGTCGATAAGTAATATTTTTTTATTTTTATATTGGCGGGCCAATCCCGTTGATAATTCAATTGCTGTGGTTGTTTTGGCTACACCGCCTTTTTGATTTGTTATAGATATAACTTTGCCCATTATTCCCACTGGAATTTTTTAGCGTCTTCTAAGAATTTATCAAGACCTATATCGGTAAGCGGATGTTTTACCAGTTGATTAAAAACTGTAAAAGGGATGGTAGCCACATGCGCTCCCATTAAAGCCGATTCTTTAAGATGAAGCGGATGCCTTATACTGGCAACAATAATTTTAGTTTTTATTTCATAGGCATTATAAATTTCAATAATTTCTGATATTAGCTGCATTCCCTCATGGCTTATATCGTCTAATCTGCCCACAAACGGAGAAACATAAGTGGCCCCCGCCTTCGCGGCTAAAAGAGCCTGAGAAGCAGAAAAACAAAGAGTTACGTTTGTTTTAATATTTTCTTCAGATAGAACTTTTACCGCTTTAAGCCCCTCGGTAATTAAAGGAACTTTTATGACAATGTTCGAAGCTATTTTTGAAAGCTCTCTGGCTTCTTTTAATATATTTTCTTTGTCGGTAGATAAAACTTCAGCCGAAACGGGCCCTTTGACTATATCACAAATTTCTTTAATAACCTGTTTAAACGGCTTGCCTGTTTTAGCCACAAGTGAAGGATTTGTAGTTACACCATCTAAAATGCCCAGTTCATTAGCCGCTTTAATTTCTTCTATGTCGGCAGTATCTATAAAAAATTCCATAGGCCCTGTTTAAATTTATATGACATAATGTCATTTTATTTTTGTATTTTATTAAAACCTTATTTTTTATATGTTTACACCGTGAAAAAAATTGTCAGCATTACCTATGGAATACGATACAAATCCCTATTCTACGCCGCCCAAACCATCTGTACACTTAAAACCTGAAAACCGCGGCTTAAATTATTTAACCAGCCTGCTAAGACTTTTTATTTTTTGGTTTGGAGGGTTATCTATATTTTTTATTTTTGGATTTATTATAGTAAAATTTAGAGTAGCTGATAAAACAGATATTCAAACTCCTGCTCTTATAGGCAGCATGTATCTTGATGTACATAATCAAATAACAGAAGACGGTTTTAGGGTAGAAGTTGAAAAAGTACATTCATCTGAATATCCCACAGGGTACATAATAGCTCAGAATATTTCTCCGGGAGAAATTGTTAAAGAGGGAGCAAGACTGATACTTTTGGTAAACCAGGGGAAAGCTTTAATTGAAACCCCTAATTTAACGGGCATTTCTGAAAATCTTGTTGACGGCTTATTAAAAAACATACCAGTAGCGGGCATAAATTATTCGCTTCAAAAAGGGACAGTAACTTATATACCCGACAGCACCCCAAAAGGAGAAATACTTTCTCAAAACCCACCCGCAGGAACGCCGGTTATTCCAGATTATCCTGTTTCATTTTTAATATCATCGGGAAGAGAAGCACTCTCTGCTAATTTTCAATTAAACCAAATAAACCTTAAAGGGCTGGATGTTCATATCGCGCAAAAAATTGCTTTTTTAAGAAAAATCCCCATGCAAATTGAAACAAAAAGAATCACTAACCCTGAACTTCATGGTAAAATTATTTCATATAATATAGAAGAAATTGAAAAAACTTTTTCAAAAAATATAAAATATAAATGGATGGTAACCATAGGCAGATACGCGTATACAGATGAAAATAAAGATTACCCTTTTAGGGTAAGATGGATTGATCCTGAGAATGAAGACTTAAACGAGGGACTTTATACTATAGCAAGAACAAAACATGTATTTGATAAAGATTATATTTTAAGTACGATAAAAAAAGAAAACGACGATGTTACAGAAGACAGCGAACCAGAGGCCTTTATTAAAGTGGGATTAAATCCTTTTCCTGTTTTTTACAGGCCGGGCGAAAAGTTAATTTTTTATGAAGGCTACTACAGCGGCAAATTCGCGTCTAATAAAAAACAAATAGAACCCGCAAAAGAACCCGCGGCCATCATACAATTACAGGGAGCTAAAATATGAAAATATCACCTTCAATATTAGCAGCCAATCTTACCAGACTAAGTGAAGCGCTTTCAAAACTTAACTCTGAAGTAACTGATTTTATACATCTAGATATCATGGATGGACATTTTGTTCCCCCATTAACTTTTGGCGAACAGCTGTCAACGGCTATTAAAAAAGAAACTTCTATTCCGTTAGATATTCACCTTATGACCGCTCAGCCCGAAAAAGAAATTCCAAAATATTATGAATTAGAACCGCATAATATTACCTTTCATTACGAAGCGGCCAGCTTTCCTATTCGACTTGCGCAGGAGATTCGCTCTAAAGGTATTAAAGCAGGCATTGCCTTGAACCCGGCTACGCCCGTTGCGGTATTAAATGATATATATACTTATTTTGATTTAATTTTAATTATGACTGTTGAGCCCGGATACTATGGACAAAGTTTTCTTTCAAATGGTATGCAAAGACTTTCTGAAGTTATGAATTTAAGACAAAGACTTTCTGAAAAAACAGATCACCTTCCTCTTATTGAAGTTGACGGAGGCGTTAACGCAGAAAATGCCGTTTCTTTAAGAACTATAAATGTTGATATTGCCGTAGCCGGTTCATTTGTATTTAAAGCTGAAGATTATAACACTCAAATAGAAATTCTTAAAGGGAATATTTAATTTATAATAAATAATTTAACCAAAAACAATGGTTTTAAATACCGCTATAAGTCCGTGCCCTAATGATACCTTTTCTTTTTATTATCTGCTTCATGAAAAGCATGAAAACATACAATTTAAACCCAAATTTTATGATATTCAAAAATTAAACGAAGGCGCTCTTAAAAATAAATGGGATATTGTAAAAGCATCTTTCTTAACGGGCTATAAAATTAAAGATAAATATGATTTACTTTCTTCTGGTTCGGCCATTGGTTTTAATGCCGGACCGGTTTTGCTTTCAAACAGTAAAAAATTGTTATCTAAAAATAAAATTAAAATAGGCCTGCCGGGAAAATATACCAGCGCGCATTTTTTATGGAACTACTTTTACAATAGTGAAAAAGCTTTATTTAACAAGTATGAAATTGAAAAAAAATTTATGGTATTTTCTGACATATTAACAAAACTTAAAATGAAAGAAATTGATCTTGGCGTGGTAATTCACGAGGGCAGGTTTGTTTATAAAGACTACAATCTTTACATGCAAAAGGACCTTGGTCAATACTGGGAAGAAAAAACAAAACTGCCTGTGCCTTTGGGAGGAATTTTTATAAAAAAAAATATAAATGAAAATATAAAGAAAAAAGTTGACACTTTGCTTAAAAATAGCGTAAAAAAAGCATTAGAAGATAGAAATAAAAAGGTAGAAAATTATAAAAATATTTTTAGTTTTATGTCAAAAAAAGCACAGGAATTACAAAAAGACGCTATTGAAAAACATATTGATTATTATGTAAATGACAACACAATAAGGCTTTCAAAAACAGCGTTAACATCCATTGAAAAACTATACAAAGAAATAGAGAAATACAAAAATGAATTTTGAAAACAATATATTTTTAAATATTAAAGAAGAAAAAGAAAATTTAAAAAACGCTATTAAAACTTTTTCTTACAAAGAGAATCATAATGAACTATTTACTCTTGCCTCTGGCAAAAAAAGTCCTTATTATTTTGATTTAAAACAAACTTTACTGCAACCCATTTATCTTCGGGCTGCCGGCAGCTGTATGCTTTATCTTATTCAAGAGAAATTAGGCAAACTTCCTAAAGCGGCGGCCGGTTTAACAATGGGTGCCGATCCATTAATTTATTCAATTTCTCTACTAACGGCCGAAATAAACGAACCCATACTGCCTATTATAGTTAGAAAGCAGGAAAAAGATCATGGCAGTCAAAAAAAAATTGAAGGGCTGTTAAACAAAATAAAAAATATAAATAATGAAGAAATTGTGCTAATAGATGACGTCATTACTACGGGAGGCTCTACTCTTAAAGCCTATGAAGCGATAAAAGAAGCCGGAATACCGGTAAAATATGCTTTTTGCGTATTAAACCGTTTTGAAGGCGGCAGTGAAAATTTAATGAAACATAATATTGAACTTTTTTCACTATTTAATCTGGATGATTTTAGAGCTTCTATTTAAAAGATTTTATAAAAGACATGAGTAACAAAGAACATTTTAACCTAAAAAGAAAAATATTTCACTTAATTGGTCTAATAATACCTGTAATATTTTTTTTTGATATACCTATGCTTTTCAATTTAAATATATTTAAAAATGACACACGCAGCTTTCTATTCTATATACTTATTTTTTTAACTCTTTTTATGCTTTTTATTGAGTTTATGCGTTTTCAGTTTTCATCCTGGCAAAAAATATTCCTTAAAATTACGGCCCCACTGTTAAAAAAAGATGAGACCGATAAAGTACATGGCAGCCTGCCTTTTATAGCGTCTTCGGCTTTAATTGTGGGTTTTTTACCAAAAGAAATCGCAGTGCTTTCTTTTTTGTTTTTATTGGCAGGCGATCCGGCGGCGGCATACGCGGGAAGCCGCTTTGGAACAATTCGTTTTAAAAATGGTAAAAGCATTCAGGGAACCGCAGCTGCCGCCATTGTTTGCTTTGTATCAGGATTAATTTTTTTATTATTCTTAAGTATGAACAACAATTTAAATAAAGAAGCATATAATCTATACCTTATTAAACAAGGCATAATAAACTACAAAGCATTTATTGTTATTTTAACGGGAGCCATAAGCGCGGCTTTATTAGAACTTATCAGCAGGCGGGGTTTTTTAGACGATAATCTAATAGTTCCTATTGGTTCTGGGCTTTTTATGACTTTATTAACGGCTTTTTTATACAACAAATCTTTTTCTCAGATATTTTATTCAATTTTCGATTTACTTATTCCTTTTTAAAAAGTTTTTATGAAAATTAAAATATTAGATAAATACATATTTTATAATTTCTTAAAATTATTTTTGGGATCATTTATTTTGCTTATTGGTGTGGGCATGATTTCAAAAGTCATGGAAACTCTATCGGTTATGGTAAAATTCAAAGGATCGGCCATTCATATTTTAAAATATTATTATTTAAACCTGCCAAATATGGTTACCATAATTACACCCGCAGCACTCCTTTTTTCAGTAGCATATTCAATAGCGATGTTTTCTAAAAACAATGAGCTGACCGTTATAATGACATCGGGAAAGTCTTTCAAGCGTATACTGCTGCCTTTAGTTGTTTTTTCTTTTATATTATCATTTGGCTTATTATGGTTTAATGAAATGGTAACCGCCCCTTCAAATTTTAAAGCTTATGATGAGCTGACACTAATTAGGGGACGCTCTCATGTACACCGTCTTTACAATCAATCTAACTTCGAAGTAAGGGCCGATACAAGATACTATCACATAGGAAAATTTGTGGCAAAACGAGAAGAAGCCCTTGGTGTTCATATTATAGAATTTTCTAAAGAAGGCATCGTAAAAAATATAATTGAAGGCGAAAAAGTAAAAATATCCCCCGGCAAATGGTTGTTTCAAGACGGGAACATTACTTCTTTTTCAGAAAATGGAGAATTAACGAAAAGAGAATATTTCAAGAAAAAAGAATTTAATATACCCGAATCGGCAGAATATTTTCATGCCGTTGAAAAAAGATTTGAAGAAACAAATATTTTTGATTTAATGACTTTTATTAAAGAAAAAAAAGAAAGGGGTGAATCTTTTCTTGAATATGAAGTTGAATTCTACTGGCATCTGGGTTATCCTTTTATATGTTTTTTTCTTGTATTCTTAGGCGGCATAATGGGAAGTTATCTAAAAAAAGGCGCGATCTCTCAAAGTGTGGGCCTGGCGGTTTTAATGAGTACCATATATTATTTAATTATGTACTTTGGAAAATCTCTGGGCAATAGCGGCATTTTGCCGCCAATTTTAGCCGGTTCTATAGCAAATATAGTTTTTTTAGTCATTACAATATACATACTAATTAAAGAAGAAAAATAATATGTTAAACGACTCTTTTGAACCAGTTCTGCTGCCTCTTTTTAGATTAAAACCGGCCTTTACTTATGCCGATGGAATTTTTTCACCTATGGACAGATTTATCTTTGAATTGAAAACAATTAAAAATAATGAAAATAATTTGATTATTTTTAAAAACGAAAGAAAAAACGCGAAAACTTTTTATCACGATTATTTAAATTCTAAAAATTTAACATTCAATATAAAAATATCAGAAAAAAAAAGCAATACATCAATTGGTCCCTCTCAAATTATAAATAATTTTGAACAAAATATTATTCATGATTTAAAGTATATAAAGAAAAATGAATATTCTTTTAAACCCGCTGAACAATTTTGTCTGTACGGTAAAAAAGAAGATCTTTTTATAGGCAATAATACTGATATTTCGTCTATGGCCGTTATAGATTGCCGCGAGGGTCCGGTTATTATTGATAATAATGTTAAAATTTCAGCATTTTCTCATATTATAGGGCCAGTATATATAGGAGCTTTTAGCCAATTGGACCGTGTTTTTTTAAAAAAGAGCCGCATTGGTTTTAACTGCCGCATAGGCGGAGAAATTGAAAAATCTTTATTAGGAAACTTTACCAATAAACATCATGAAGGTTTTATTGGACATACTTTAATAGGCGACTGGGTAAATTTAGGAGCGCTTACAACTACATCTGATTTAAAAAATAATTATTCAGAAATTAGAATGTACTATAAAGATATAAAATATTCTACAGGAACCATAAAACTGGGTAGTATTATAGGAGATTTTGTTAAAACATCTATTGGCACTTTTTTAAACACGGGAACGGTAATTGACACAGCTTCTCTCTTATATAATGATAGAAAGCATTTTAAATACTACCCCCCTTTTTTTTGGGGAGGCAGCGAGTCAAAAATTTATGAATTTAATAAATTTATAAAAGACTGTAATATAATTATGAAAAGAAGAAACGAAAAACTAAATTCATTTATGTTAAAAGAACTTAAAAAAACTTATGAAGAGACAAGTCTTTTAAAAACACTATGAAAAAATTAAGAAAACTATTTAATCTTTCTCAAAAAAAAATTGTTGATGATTTAAGCGCTGAACTTTCAAAAAGAGATTATCCATCCAGTAAACTTTTAATTCCTCTGGTTTTATTTTCTGTATTCACAGGAGAAATTTTAGTTGAGCATAACCTTGAAAAATTTATTGTGCTAGAATATCCATACAAAGCCATTGTTAATTCAATTGTGCTAAGCTTTATTGTCTTTCCTGGTGTTTATTTTTCTATATACAAACCCCTTATATTAAGAATTCAAAAAAGCAGACGCATAACGGCCGATTTAAGAAAAGATAAAGAAATATTAGATGAAAAAATAAAAGACAGAACCAAAGAATTAAAGTTGTCAAATAAAGAATTAAAAGAGAAAATAAAAGAATATGACCGCGCGAAAAAAGCCTTAAAGAAAATGCGAGATTATAACGAGAAAATAATTTCAAGTTTATCGCCGCTGTGCATTATAGATAAATCTTTTAATATCACTTTTACAAACGAGGCTTTTCAAAAAGAATTTTCATATGATAAAAAATCAGACGGCAAGAAGAATCTATTTTCTTTACTAAAAATAAACACAAATGAAAAAAAAACTATTAAAGATAAAATAAACATTACCCATGAAGAATCAATACAACATTTTGAAATAAAAATAAGAAGAAAATTTTTTTCTTTGGCAATGTTTCGTTTTGAAACCGGCGTTGTTATAATTATTACAGACACCACCGAAAGAAAAGAGCTTGAACTTAGGGTTCAAAAACTTTCAACCGAAGTAATAAACTCTCATGAAAAAGAACGTGAAAGACTGGCAAAAGATTTACATGATTCCGTTGTACAAACAATATCTGCGGCAAAACTTAATTTTAAATCATTTGAAAAAGAACCTTCAAAATCATTAATTTATTATTACCGGGGGCAGGAGCTTTTAAGCAAGGCAAACCAGGAGCTTCGGGAAGCCTGTGAAAACCTTTTTCCCTCTATTCTTACAAATTTAGGGATAGAGTCAACATTAAACTGGCATTCCAGGCATTATCTAATTGAAAATAATATAAAAACAAATATAAAAACTGAAATTAAAGAAGAAATACCCCATGAAATACAAGTTCATTTATATAGAATCTTTCAAGAAATTATATCAAACATACTTCGTCATTCAAAGGCTAATAAAGTAAAAATAAATTGTTATGCGATAAAAAACAATCAGGTAGACATGATTATTGAAGATAACGGCATAGGATTTTCTCTTGAAGAAGCCTTAAAAAAACAAAAAAGTTTCGGATTAAACAGTATAAGACAGAGAATTGAAGCCATGAATGGCAAGTTAAGTATAGAATCTAAAAAAAATATTGGCACAAAATACAAAATATGTGTAGTTTGGGAGAGTAAAAATGAAACCGGTAAAAATATATCTGGCTGATGACCATCTTATTTTAAGAGAAGGTCTAAAACATATTCTAACTGAAACAGAACGCTATGAAATTGCCGGCGAATCTGGCGACGGCCGCGAAGTTCTAGAGCAGGTAGAAAGAATAAAACCCGATTTGGTAATACTAGATATCTCTTTACCCAGCTTAAGCGGTATAGAAATAGCCAGACAGCTTAGAAAATTTAACCCTAACATAAAAATTATTATTTTATCTCAGTATGATAACGAAGAATATATTGAAGAATTATTAAAATACGGTATTCACGGATATCTTTTAAAAGACAGCGCTGCTGACGATCTGCTAAAAGCGCTTGCCGAAGTTTTAAAAGATAATATTTATTTATCGCCGCAGGTTACAAAAAAACTTGTTAAAGATTACCTGCCGCACACAAAAGATAAAGAAGTAAAAAAAGAAAAATCAATATTTTCTATTTTATCAGCGCGCGAAAGAGAAATATTAAAACTAATAGCAGAAGGCTACTCTAGCGAAAAAATATCTACCACATTATGGATATCTCCTAAAACGGTAAAAACACACAGGGCCAATATTATGCGAAAACTTAAAATAGGTAATGTTGCCGAACTTGTTAAATACGCTATCAAGCAGGGTATCGTAGAAATCTAAATACTCCCATTGCAGTACACCTGCAAAAAACAACTACACCTTTTGCAGTATCTCACAATACATCTTTTTCTGACCTTAAATTAGCTGTGTTTTTTTGTTTTTTTCTTGACCTATTGACTTATTGATTTAACTATTTCGTTTATATACTGTATCTTTAATAAATATTTAGTTCTAATAATTAAATGTATTTATAGAACTAACGCGAGTTAAAAATACAGATAATTTTAAAAGATAAGGAGAGTAGATATGGACTACAAAAAAATTGGCAAATCTATATTATCATTGATTGTGGTATCTGTGTTCCTGGTAGCATTTACCGGCTGTACAGAAATCATTAAAGATGGTGATGCGTCAAAAAAAATAAATCCTGTTGTTGGCGAATGCGCGACTGATTCTGTAAACAGCGGTAATACTGCGTGGCCAGCTGAAAATCCAAAAATTACGTTATTGGGCGCTATTGATAACGACAGTCAGTGTATTGACGGTAAAACAACCGTAGTTACTGAAAGAGTAGCTTACCCTAATGCGGTAGCAGGTGACTCAGCAAGAGGTAAGGTTTATGTTTCTGATCGTTATGGCGTTAAAGAAATTGATGAAGCTACAAAAAGCGTAAAATTTCTTGGTGACGCTAAAGACGCCAGAGGATTAGCTGTAGCTTCTAATGGCGATGTTTATGTGGCAGATGCCGCTACTAAAACTATTCAGGTTTATTCAAACGGTGCGCTTTCAGCTACAATTGGCGCGGGTGAACTTTCAAACCCTCACGGTTTAGCTCTTGATGAAGCCAACCAGAGAATATATGTTGTTGACGTTGCAGTTAGCAAAGTAATTGGTTTTGGATTAAACGGCGAAAAAGAAGTTGAATTAACCGGACTTAAAGTTCCAGCGGGAGCAGCTGTTAACTCTAAAGGGAATATTTATGTAACCCAGTTTGACGGGCCGCATGTGCAGGTATTTAACCCGGCAGGCGATAAACTGTTTGACTTTGCGCCACATGGTAAACAAAGCGGTACATTACAGAGACCTAAAGGTATAGCTATAGACAGCGATGATAACGTATACGTTGCCGACATGGCTTTTAATAACGTACAGGTATTTGACGCTCAGGGCAATGCTTTAACTTACATTGGCCCAGGTCAGTTTCTTTTACCCGCTTTAGTATCAATTGATAACAATGATACTATATGGGTAGCTGAAAAAGGCGCTCAAAGAGTTCAAATTTTCCAGTACAATGGAAATTAAAAGGAGTTTATCATGAAAAGAACAAATATTATACTTTTAGCGGTATTAGCTGCATTAACCGTAACTTCTGTACTATATGCAGGTATTGTTAACTCAAGACATGACCTTTCATCAACTAGTACGGTATGGAGTGGTTTAGGCTTAACTGGTGAGCCATGTGAGTTTTGCCACACGCCTCACGGCGCTTCGGGTACACAACCGCTTTGGAACCATGAACAGTCAGGGGCTGCAAATTTTACCATGTATACTGGTTATGCAATGCAACATGCTTCGCCAACCGCAAATTCTTACAAAGCTGATGGTGATGCTACATTATGTTTATCATGCCATGACGGTACGATAGCGGTAGCTGACTACGGCGGATGGAGAAGTGATGCAGGCGGTACCGGTGCAGAATCGGGCGGTGTTATGGGAAGTACAACATTTTCTAGCAGTTCATTCTTAGTAGTTGATTTCAATATGACAAATGATCATCCTGTAGGGTTTTTGTATGAGGGTAGTGTATCAGGTGATTTAGAATTAAGAGAACCTACAGACGCTTCTGTTATGGCAGTACTTAACGCAAATGGTAACGTTGACTGCGGCGGTTGCCATGATGTTCATAATGGATCAGGATATGTGAAATTTTTAAATGCAAATCCGACAGGTTCAGGAATTTGCCTATCTTGTCATCTTAAATAAAAAAAAAGACAAGTGTAAAATAAACAAGCCGGTGTATGCCGGCTTTTTTATTTTTAAAATTGGAAAAGATAGGGATGATGGTACCCCCCTGAAGCGATTGAAACGTCACAAACAGTTTGGCAATTTAGGAATATTTTTACCTATAGACTTAAAAAACTTATTGGAGGT